>Ga0326727_10002082_pt1 | contig 70505 bp, 54 predicted proteins | sample MB2enrmetagenome_FD_207643 | JGI IMG/M metagenome (GOLD analysis project Ga0326727, IMG submission 207643) | Lab enriched peat soil microbial communities from McLean, Ithaca, NY, United States - MB29MY | ecosystem: Environmental > Terrestrial > Soil > Wetlands > Peat | place: USA: New York...
ATAAACTTATCCAAATAGGTGCCCGTGACCGACTCCAATTCAAGACGAACGAATTCCGGGGTCGCAACACCAGGAGAATCCGGATGCACAGACGCGGCGCGGGCGTACTCCTCCACGTGACCAGCCTGCCCTCCCCTTACGGGGTGGGGGACCTTGGGCCCGGCGCACGGACTTTCCTCGATTTCCTGGCTCGGGCCGGGCAGTCCTGCTGGCAGATCCTGCCGCTCACCCCAACGTCCAGCTTCATCGGCGATTCGCCCTATTCGTCCGACTCGGCCTTCGCGGGCAACCCCCTGCTGGTAAGCCCGGACCTCCTGGTCGAGGACGGCTGGATCGACCGCGCCGACCTGGGCGACATCCCGGACCATTCGCCCTCCAAGGCGGCCTATTCCCAGGCGGCTGTCTTCAAGGACCGCCTGCTGGACACAGCCTTCGCCCGCCACGCCCTGTCCCTGGACGCCCACTGCGGCTTCACCTGCTTCCGCCGGGAGAACGCCCACTGGCTGGAGGACTACTGCCTGTTCAAGGCCGTCAAGCACTCCCTGGGCGGGCTGTCCTGGACCCGCTGGCCCCGCGAGCTGCGCGACCGCAACCCGGCCGCCCTACTCGAGCGCCGGGAAGCCCTGGCCGGACGGATCCTCAAGGAGGCCTTCGCCCAGTTCCTGTTCTTCGAACAGTGGGGCAGGCTCCGGGAATACGCCGCGAAGCTCGACATCCTGGTCATCGGCGACGCCCCCATCTACGTGACCCAGGACAGCGTGGACGTCTGGTGCAACCAGGCGCTCTTCAAACTCGGCCCGGACCGCGAGCCTCTGGCCGTGGCCGGCGTGCCCCCGGACTATTTCAGCGCCACCGGCCAGCGCTGGGGCAACCCGGTCTACGACTGGCCCGAGCACCTGACCACGGGCTTCGCCTGGTGGATCATGCGCCTTGGACACACCTTCCGGCTCTACGACTTCGTGCGCCTGGACCACTTCCGGGGGTTCGCCGGGTACTGGGAGATCCCGTCCGCGGAAAAGACCGCCGTGAAAGGCCGCTGGGTGGAGGCCCCGGGCGAGGCCTTCTTCAAGGCCCTGCTCAAGCATTTTCCGGCTTTGCCCATCCTGGCCGAGGATCTGGGGGTGATCACCCCGGACGTTCGCGAGCTGCGCGACGGCTTCGGCTTCCCGGGCATGAAGATCCTCCAGTTCGCCTTCGGCGAAGGCGTGGGGGCCAACCGCGACGCCCCCCACAACCATGTGGAGAACAGCGTGGTGTACACCGGCACTCACGACAACAACACCAGCCTGGGCTGGTTTCTGGCCGACGCGGGCGACGCGGGCCGGAGGTGCCTCCTCGAATATCTCGGCCGTGTGCTTCAACCCGGGGACGTGCCCTGGGCTTTGATCCGCATGGCCTACATGAGCGTGGCCCGGATGGCCGTGGTCCCCATGCAGGACCTCCTCGGACTCGGCCCCGAGGCCCGCATGAACATGCCCTCTCTGGCCCAGGGCAACTGGTCCTGGCGCGTGGAGGCGGAGGCTTTGACCTCCGAACTGGCGGCCAGGCTCAAAGACCTGACCGTGCTCTTTGGGCGGGACCGCTAGACCGGGTAAAACACACCGGAGGACAACCATGATCGTTTGCGAAAGCCTGGATAAGGACTATCAGACGCGCTTCAGCGACGGCACGCGCAGCGCCGTCTCGGACACCTCGCCGGACCACGGCGGCACGGGCGAGGGCTTCAACCCCCACGCCCTGCTGGAGGCCGCCCTGGGCAACTGCATCGCCATCGTCACCCGCATGTACGCCAAGAAGCACGGCGTCGCCCTGGAAGGGATCACGGTCACGGTGAACCTCAACCGCGACGACCCGGCCAAGGCCGTGTTCGAGTACTCCGTGGACTACAAGGGCGACATCGACGCCGAGACCCGGGAAAAACTCCTGCGGGTAGCCAAGTCCTGCCCGGTGCACAAGACCCTCATGCGGGAGCTGGTTTTCACGCAGGTGTAAATGATTGACGAACGGAAACGCCCGCCAGGAGGCGATTTTGGGACAAATAATTTTTTCTTGCACTGGAGATTTCGTGGCGGTATGAAATATTCATACCCCTGGAGAGAGCCATGCCTACCGTCGAAAAAATTTGTATCGCCCTAACGGCTGATTTGGCTGGTCTTGTGCGCCAGGCCGTTGAAAACGGTGACTACGCTTCTATCAGTGAAGTCATCCGTGACGCTCTGCGTGATTGGAAAATCAAGCGAACCTTCCAGCAACAGCAAACCGAAAAATTGCGTCGCCTCTGGGCGGAAGGGATTAGCAGCGGAGAGGGACGTTTCGCCAATATGGAAGAAATCATACAAGAAGCGCAACGCCGCTTCGATGCTGAACGCAAAAACGCGTGAGGCCTAGCATGTCCCGTTTTGTTCTTCTGCGCGCTGCTGAAGACGACTTACTTGAAATTTGGATTTACATTGCTGATGATAATCAGCAATCAGCGACGCGCGTACTGCAATTGATAAATGACAAATTCAAGTTTCTTGCTGACAATCCCACGCTTGGTCCCGCAAGGCCGGACATAGCGCCAGACGTGCGTTATTTTGTCGTTGGCAGCTACCTCATTTTGTATCGTGAAATACCGGCAGGGATTGAAGTTGTCCGCGTCCTACATGGTGCAAGAAATCTAACAGCTATTTTTGACGTGGACGTATGATGGATGGTTTGCCATGAAGAACAATTTCAATCCTCCTGCGACCCCAAGTTGTTAGAGAATGTCGAACAAGTCCGATTTGGACCTTTCTCGACACGGTGAAATGCGGGTTCCCAGCTATCCAGGTTGGTGTCGAAAAAAGGTGCACCTTCTTGACGCATCCGGGATAGTGTAATTCCAATGTTGCCTCGGATCGCCTTAACGACTCTGGCATCCGTTTTCTGAAACGACCCCGTTCAGCGCAGCAGGGCGGCCAGCAGCGGGGCGGCCAGCACGTTGACCAGACCGGCCAGCACCATGACCAGGCCGGCGATCGATCCCTCTTCAGGACCCACCTGGTGGGCCTTGACCACGCCCGCCCCGTGGGCTCCCATGCCGAACAGGGTCCCCCTGGCCATCCCCGACCGCAGAGGCAGCAGGGCCAGCATGCCTTCTCCGAGAGCCGCGCCGAACACGCCGGTGAAGCACACGAAAACCGCTGTCAGATCCGGCACGCCGCCGATGTCGCCGGAGACGGCCATGGCGAAAGGCGTGCTCACGGACCGGGGCAGCAGGCTGAGTCGCAGGCTGCCGCTCAGCCCCAGCGTGGTGGCCAGGGCCCAGGCGGAGGCCATGGCCGTCGCGCTGCCGAGCAGGACCCCGAAAAAGAGCACCAGCCGATACCGGCGGATGAGCGCGCGCTGCTCATAGATGGGGATAGCGAAGGCCACCGTGGCCGGGCCCAGGAGGGCGATGAGCCAATGGGTGCCCCGGGAATAATCGCGGTAGCCGACGTGGAGCGCCAGGGCGATCACCATCAGGAACACCGGGGTCACCATGAGCGGCGAGCTCCACCAGCGCGGCCACCGGCGGTGGACGATACGCGCGAGCAGATAGAGCACTATGGTCGCGGCGGACCAGAAGACGGACGCCAGTATGTGTTCAGTGCGTATCATGCCCTTCCCCTCCCGAGGCTTGGCTTACGCGGCAAAACAGATCCACCGCGCAGGCCGTAACGCCCATGACCACCACCGTCCCGCAGCAGATGACCGCCACTACCTTTATTCCCAAGAGTCCCAGAAACTCGCGGTGGTCCAGGACCGCCGGCACCGCCGGAACGAAGAACAGCAGCATCTCGGCCAGGAACCAGTCCGCCCCGCGCCGCATGCTGGCCGGGCTGAGCCTCCGGCTCAAGAGCAGGGCCAGGGCCAGGAACAAGCCGAGGATCCCGCCCGGTATGGGCAGGCCGGTGAAACGAACCACAAGCTCTCCCACCAGCCAGAAGGCGATCAGGAGCCCCATCTGGAGAATCCTGCTGCGATGGAGAAACCTGCGGCAAACTATTTCGCATTTACGCATGATCATGAAAGAAACTCCGTGTCGTTCTCAATGGGAGAACTAAGCCCCTTTCAATCAGTCGTAAAATGAATTATATGAATAATGATTAGTCGATTTAGGAATAAACTATGGATATCAGGCCGCTGCGTGCATTCGTCGAGGTCGTTCGCCAGGGGGGGTTCTCCCGGGCCGCGAAATCCGTGTTCACGACGCAGTCGTCCGTGAGCAAGGCGGTGAAACAGCTGGAGGACGAACTGGGCCTGGCGCTTCTGGATCGGGCCGGCCACCGGGCCACGCTCACGGAGGCGGGTGAGGTCGTCTACCGGCGGGCTCTGGTCGTGCTGGCCGAACTGGACGACCTAACCGCCGAACTGGACGAGGTCCGGGGGCTGGCGCGGGGAGTCCTGCGCCTGGGGCTCCCCATGGTCGGGAGCAGCACCCTGTTCGCCCCACTGTTCGCCCTGTACCGGAGCCGCTACCCGGGCGTGGACATCCGGCTGGTGGAGCACGGCAGCAAGCGCCTGGAGGAGTTGCTCCTGGCGGGTGAAGTGGACCTGGGGGCATTGCTCCTGCCGGTCGACAAGCGGTTCGAGTGGCAGGAGGTCCGCCTGGAGCCGATCGATGCCCTCATCCACGCGGACCACCCGCTCGCAGCGCGGGGCAGCGTCGGACTGGCGGACCTGGCGGAGCTCGACTTCATCCTCTTCGGGCAGGAATTCGCGCTCAATCCGATCATCCTGGAGGCCTGCCAGCGCAGCGGGTTCACCCCGAACATCGTGGCCCGTTCGAGTCAGATCGACTTCATCATCGAGCTCGTCGCCGCCAGGCTCGGCGTCGGCTTCCTGCCCCGGATGATCGCAGGGAGCAACGGAAATCCCGCTATTCGCCGCTTGGCCGTGTCGCCGACGATGCACTGGCATCTGGCCATGAGCTGGCGCCGGGGCGGTTACCTGTCCCACGCCGCCAAGGCCTGGCTGGACCTGGCGCGCGAGTTGGCAGGGCCTGACCGGGCGCAGGGGGCGGATTGATTGAAAGCGTTCGTTGCAAGCGTTCGGCTGGTCCGCGCGGGGGTCAAACCCATCCGTCCCTTTCCAGCAGGGCCATCAGTTCCCCCACGTCCCGGGCCAGCAGGTCCGGAGTGGCGCGTTCCAGTTCCGGCAGGGGCGTGCCGCCGCTGGCCACGGCCGCGGCGTAGGTTCCGGCGCGCCTGGCGGTGAGCACGTCCAGGGGGTGGTCGCCCACCATCATGGCCTGGCCGGGGGTTGCGCCCAGGGCGGCCAGGGCGGCCAGGAGGTGCCCGGGGTCGGGTTTGACGTCGGGCACGTCCTCGCGGGCGAGCACCAGGGCCAGATAGCGTTCGGCGTCCGGGAAGACGGTGGTCAGGGACCGGCGGCTGTTGCGGGTGATGACGGCCGGTGCCGCGCCCAGGCGGCGCAGGCGCTCGAGCGTCGGGCGGGTGAAGTCGAAAAGGCTGGTCCGCGCGGCTGCTTCGCTTTCCATGTTCTCGATTACGGCCTGGGAGCGGCTCCGGAAGTCCCGGGAAGCGTCGGCGCCCATGCTTTCGGCCAGGGATTCGATCCACTCCAGGGCCGGCAGGGGGCCGGGTTCGACGCGCCCGGAAAGGAAGCGCCCGGCCAGGTCCGCGATGCGCCGCTTCATCAGCGTGAAATCCAGGGCCGGACGGGCCAGTGTGCCGTCGAAATCGAAGATCACCGCGCGCAGCCGCCCCTTGTTCGCCAGCGTGTTCTCCATCGTTGCCTCCAGCGGCCCAACCGGGTATCAGGAGGACCCTTCGGGGGCAAGGCGCCCGATTGCGGCGGACCTTGCCCGGGGCGGCGCGAAAAAGGGAAACCCTCTGGGGGCACGATGACCGAGTACGACCTGATCATCGCCGGGTGCGGCCCGGCCGGGGCGGCGGCGGCCACTGTGGCGGCCGGGGGCGGCGCGAAGGTGCTGGTGCTGGACCGTGCGCAATTCCCGCGCGACAAGCTCTGCGCCGGACTCCTCACCTGGAAGACGGTGCGCACCCTGGGCAGGCTCTTCGGCGAGACCGCCGAGAGCCTTCTGGACCAAGGGGTCATCAACCACAAAAGCTCGTACTACCGCATCCGCCATCGGGAGACCTCGCTGTCCGAGGGGGGGCTGGTGTTCCCCTTCCATTTCGTGGAGCGGCGGGTGTTCGATGCATTCTGTATGGAGCGGGCCGGGAGGGCCGGGGCCGAGGTGCGCCTGGGACAGGCGGTAACCTGGGCCGATCCGCATCGCGCCGTGGTGCGCACGGCCTCGGGCGACGAGTTCGCCGGGAAATTTCTGATCGGCGCGGACGGGGCCTTGAGCCAGGTGCGCGCCCGGTGCGGCTTCGACCAGTCCCTCTGGCGGCGCGAGCAGGGCATGGGCCTGGAGCTGTACCTGTACCGGGACTGGCTCTCGGGCTGGAGCGGCCTGCACCAGGACGTCCTGGCCGACTTCCCCACCATCTATTCCGGGTTCATCGACGCCGGGTACTGCTGGAGCTTCCCCCACCGGGACCGGGTGATCGTGGGCATCTGCGGCCTGTACCGGAACAAGCCGGCCGGGATGATCCGGGAGCGCTTCGAGGACTTCCTGGATTTCCTGGGGATTCCCAAGGGCCACGGCCTGCCCGTGAAGGGACATCCTCTGCCCTACGGCAACTGGCTCAAGCGGCCGGCAACCGGGCGGACGCTCCTGGTGGGCGACGCAGGCGGGCTGGTGGAGCCCTTCTTCGGCGAGGGCATCCACTACGCCCTGCGCACCGGGGAACTGGCCGGCGAGGCCTGCCTGGAGGCGCTCAAGCAGGGCGGCGACCCCGGGCGCGCCTACGTTTCCGCGCTCGAGCGGGAAATCTTCCCGGAGCTTACCTGGGCCAAGCGCCTGCGCAACCTGCTGTACTGGTTCACCCGCGCGGGACTGGTCCTGCCGGTCAAGGCCTTCCTGGGCGGCGGCGGGACCAGGCTCCAGGAGATGGTCCACGGCAAGCGGTCGTTCCGACTGCTGCGCAAGTTGATCTAGTCCTGCATCCGCCGGACCGATCCCTGCCTTTGGTCCTCTCTTCCTGAAATCAGCGGCGGGCGGGGCCGCCCGGAGGCGGCCCCGGATGCGTTCAAGGTGCTCTCAGTCCTTGCCGAAAGTCTTCCAGACCAGGGACGATCCCACCATGTTTCCGGCCATCACCATGGCGTCCAGCAAGTCCGATTCCAAGTAGCCCAGGTTCTTGAGCTCTTCGACGTCCTGGCTGGTAACCGAGGCGGGCGAATCCACGGCCTTGAACACGAAATCGAGCAGAGCCTGCTCCGCGGGCTCCAAGGTTTTTTCCACGTTGTCTTCTGTCAGCTGGGAAATCTCGGAATCACTCAGGCCCATCCTGCGCAAGAGGCCCCGGTTGAAGATTTCGCAGGCCGTATGGCCGGCCTTCGCGGCCACTCCGTAGCGGAGAGCAGCCGAAAACCCGGGCGACAGGCGCGGATGTTCCCGGAAATAGCTGATGAATCCGAACTGTCTGTTCAGCAGCTCGGGGCTGGCGCTCAGGAGCTTGAGAGTCCTTGGCACTCCAACCTCCGGCGGAAAGAGGTCGTAGATTTCCTTGATCCTGCCCGTGGCATCGCCTGGCTCGACGGTTCGCAGCAGCATGCGGTTTCTCCTTGTAGTAGACCGGTCGACTTGTTGATTGCCAAAAAAACAGGGCCTATGTGAGAATCTTGTCGAAAACGAAGCGGAGGAACCGGTCCAGCGGCTCCACGCTTTTTTCGGTTTTCATGCGCAGGAGCGCCCCTTCCCAGGCGTCCAGGATGAACCCGGCCGTCTCGTCGGGGTCGAGGTTCTTCGGGATTTCGCCCCGCTCCCGGGCTTCCCTGAGCAGCGAGGCGATGTTGGAACTGATGGCGTTCAAGGCCGCTTGCAGACGCTCACGCATGACCGGAGACAGGTCGCTCATTTCCTGGGCCAGGTTTCCCAGGGGACAGCCGCCTTCGCACCCTCGGCTGGCCCGGGCGTCGCGACGGACCTCGAAGGATTTGCGGAGCCTTTCCAGCGCCGGACCGGCGTTGTCGCCCTCCAGCCGGGAGCGTTCGTCGAGCGCGTGGGAAAAGTGGTCGATGAGGGCCAGGCCGAAATCCTCCTTGGACGTGAAGTAAAAGTAGAAGGAGCCCTTGGGCACACCGGCCGCATCCAGGATCTCCTTGAGGCCGGTGCGGTGGAAGCCCTTGGCGTGGATGAGCGGTGCGGCCGCGTTGAGGATGAGTTGTCTGGCGTCCTGCTTCACGAGGCCCTAATAGACCGGTCGTCTACTTACGTCCAGCAAAATTATCGAGGTGTCAGGAGGACCAGCCCCAAGCACCCTCGGACGGGCAGTCCCCTGAACTCTTGAAACGGGCGTCTAAGCCACAGGCTGGGCGGTCACGATGCGCAGCTGGATGCTCACCAGGTCGTGCACCAGGTGCATGCCCAGCTTCTCGTAGAACTTCCCGGAGCCGTATTTGGCGCCGAAGCAGGTGCGGTCCAGGTCCAGGTGGGCCTCGGCGGCGACGCGGCCGTCGTCCAGGCGCTCCACTGTGGCCGGGAAACTCAGTTCCCGGGTGAGGCCCCTCAGGGTGAGCTGTCCCTGCACGTCGAAATTGGGCTGCCCGGCCGCCACGTCCACGATGGCGGCCACATGGGTGGTCTCGAACCTTGCCACGGGGAACACGTCCGTCAGGAAGAAGTCCCGCGACTGGAGGTGGGCGATGAGCATGCCCGCCAGGGCCTTATCCGACAGATTCTCATTTGCCAGCTTCAGCATGTCCAGCTCGAAATAGCCGTGGTTCAGCCGCCCGTCCTTGAAGAGCAGCTCGCCCTTGGCCACGGGCACCGTGCCGGAGTTGCCGCCGTTGCGGTTGCGCCCGAACCAGGCCACCCGGCTCTCTGCCGGGTCGGCGAACAGGGAAAAGGTTCCGGAACCCAGGTCCGTGGGACACAGCGGCTCTTTTGCGTCGCTCGAAAGGGGCAGCCCGGCGGCTTTCCAGCCTTCCAGCCCGTCCTGGCAGATGGTGATGTCCTCGTAGCCCGCGTCCAGCAGCTTGTCGGCGGCGTCCTGAGCCCCGTGGCAGCGATGGGATGCGCTGTACAGGACCAGGGGGCGCGCCTTGTCCGGCTGGGACGCCTGGAACTCTTCCAGGAAGACCATCTGGTAGACGCAATGGTTGCGCGATCCCGGTATACGGTGGGCGGCGTGGTGTTCCGGGGGCAGCACGTCGACCACGGTCAGGTCGCGGCCTTCGTCCAGCCAGGCCTTGAGGGTCGCGGCGGAAACGGATTTCACATTGGACATGGCGAGCCTCCAGAGAGGGAATGCGGCCTACGCGGGAGCGGCGCGGGCTTCAAGCCCGCGCCGTGAGCGCGCGGTGGTGCCGGCCTTTAGTCGTTCAGAGCTTCGTAGACCTTGCCCACCAGCTTCTCGGAAGGGGTCAGGGTCTTCTGGCCAGGGGTCCATTTGGCGGGGCAGGCCTCGGCGGGATGGGCCAGCAGGTAGCTGTTGGCTTCCATCTTGCGCGCCAGCTCGTCTGCATTGCGGCCCACGTTGTAGAAGTTGATTTCAGAGGAGACCAGCACACCGTCCGGGTTGATGATGAACGTGCCCCGCAGGGCCAGGCCGGACTCGCAGTCGTACACCCCGTAGTAGCGGGCCACCGCCCCGGTGGGGTCGGCGGCCATCTTGTAGCGCACATCTTCCAGAAGCTTCTCTTCGTTGCGCCAAGCCATGTGGGTGAACTTGGTGTCCGTGGACACGGAGATGACCTCGCACCCCAACGCCATCAAGGTCTTGTGCTTGGCGGCCAGATCGGCGAGCTCGGTGGGGCACACGAAGGTGAAGTCGGCCGGATAGAAGAAGAGGATGGTCCACTTGTTTTCCGACTTGATCGTCTTCAGCCTCACTTCGCCAAAGAAGCCTTCCGCGGGGTCGTAGGCCTCCATGGTGAAGTCCTCGACGCGCCGGCCGACCTTGGCCTGCTCGGGGGCGCAGCACGCGTCGTGGTCGTGATGGTGGTGATGCCCGTGATGGTCGTGGTGGTGATGTTCGTTGTGGTCGTTCTCGCTGGACGACATGAAAACCTCCAACTGGATTGATGGTGTTTGTTCGGAATGATTCCTAGACAGCTTGAAGTATACACGCCTCGGCGAAAAAATCATCCACTAAAAGTGTCGGCCTGACATAAAAAAACCCGCCCGAGCGGATGCCTCGGGCGGGTTTGGTTTTTACGGGCGACGCGGCCCGTGCGGGTTTTTCAGCGGGCGGCTAGCGCCAGGCGCACTTCTGGCCGGAGTAACTGAAAATCTCGCGCATGGACTCCTGCTTGACCTCCTCGGCGGTGGAAGCCAGGGCCTCCTGGGCTGTGGCGCCGTAGGTGCTGTGCACTTCCATCTGGTAGGTAATGTGGCCGACGAAGGGGGTGTCGGAGTAGTCCACCCGTTTCACTTCGGTCTGCATGGTGTTCATGAGGATGACGTTGTAGGTGGCCACGTAACGGCCGTCTTCCTGCTTCACGTCCTTGTGGTTCTTGTTACTTTCGGCCAGGGAGGATTCCTTTTCCAGGAAATTCCGGGCGTAGTCGTTGAAATCGGACTTGACCTTCTCGAAAGCGGCCTCGTCGTAGACCTTGACGGGCTTTTTCTTGCCCTTCTCCGGCGCCATGGCGGCCTCGATTCCGTAAGTATCGGACTTGGAGAGTTTGCCGCCCTTGCCCTTGGGCTGCTTCTCCATGGACTCTTTTTCAGCCATTTCCTTCGCTTCCGCCTTGGACATGGGCTTGAAGACCGATACGGGCTTGCAGGGAATGGTCAGGACCCTCCCGGGCCTTATGGCCTTGGCGTTGGGCAGGTTGTTGGCTTCGAGGATCTCCTTGACCGAGACGCCGTATTTCTTGGCCAGGACGGCGACGGTCTCGCCCTTCTTGACGGTGTGGGACAGTGTCGGGGGCGCGGGCGGCGGCGTGGGCGCGGGCGCGGGTTCAGGTTGGACTTGGGCCACCGGTTCAGGAGCGGGTTTCTCCGAACTGAACATAGAACATCCGGTGAGGGCCAGGCACAGCGCGAGACCGGCCACGGTAAATTTGAGCATGGGAGACCTCCATAGAATCAGAACCTGCTCCGCCTGTCCCGGCGGGCACCGATGACAGCGTTGATACGTCATGACCGGCTTCAGGGCAACAATTCCCGCAAACAAAACGGGCGGGGTCTTGCGACCCCGCCCGTTTGGAGCAGAATGCTGCCGGAGACTACTGGGCAGCCTTGAACTTGATCTCCACGCGACGGTTCAACTTGCGGCCTTCAGCGGTCTTGTTGTCGTACCGGGGGTTCATCTTGCCGAAGCCAACGGCAGTGATGCGACCGGAGTCGATGCCCTTCTTCACGAAGTAGGCCTTTACGCTGTTGGCGCGACGGATGGACAGGGCCATGTTGTACTTCTCGGAGCCGATGGAGTCGGTGTGACCCTCGAGAACAACGTCCAGGTTGGGCTTGGACTTGATGATGGCCACGCCCTCGTCCAGAACCGGGATGAATTCCTTCTTGATGTTGTACTTGTTGAAGTCGAAGTAGATGGAGCGGAAGATGACCACTTCGTCTTCGATGAAGTCGTACAGGGAGCACTTCAGGAACTCTTCACGAGCGGCCTGGTTGCGCAGGACCTCTTCGCCCAGGACGAAGCAGGAGCACTTGGACAGGGCCGCGATCTGCTTCAGGACCATCTCGCCGTGCTTGTTGTCGGCGAAGCTGATCACGCTGAAGCACAGCTTGTCGCCGTACTTGGCCTGCATCTGCGTGGCCACGGCGACAGGGTCGACGCCCAGGTTGGAGTCACCGTCGGAGAGGATGATGACCGCGGTCTTGCCGGACAGGCCGCCAATGACCTTGTCGAGATCCTGCAGGCCGACACCCATGGGGGTCATGCGGCCATAGGCCTCATAGTCGGTCTTGATGGGGGCGATGGCCTTGTCCATGGCGGCCTTGTCGTAAGGAGCCACGGCAGCGTACTGCTTGTAGGGGGCGAAGGTATCCAGGCCCGCCTTGTACGGCAGGGCGGGGATCAGCTTGTTGAGTTCCACCAGGGTGGCCTTGGCCATCATGATCTTGGACACACCGCCGAACTGCACATAGCGCTGTCCCTTGTAGGACCAGGCCATGGAGCTGGAGTGGTCGACGAAAAAGATGAAGTTGTCGACCTTGGGAACCATCTTCTTGGCAGCGGCCGGAAGGGCCGTGCCGACCAGGGCCATGATCAACATGGCCACGATGATGCGCATTCTTCTCATGCCCGACATAAGTCCTCCTTGCGAATCAAACGTGAATTTCGCGTAAAACAGAGCCACCCTCAGAGCCATAAAGACGCGGGACCATCCGGACCGACGGCCGGGAAAGTTCACGCGTTTCCTCCCGAAACATTAGCCAAGAAAACGCCTGCTGGGCAAGCGGTTTTCCCTCACGCATCGTGTCTTAGTGCATTTCAAAAATTTAAGCAAGAATTTGGCCTCATTGCCATCGAACAATTTTCGCCGGACCTCCCCGGAAGGCTGTCGGCCGCCGCCTGATCCTGCCAACTTGGACGAACCGGGTACGGAGACATACTTTCTAATTGCGAAAGATGATCTTCGCCGGGAAATATTGCAAGCAAATTTTCCAGTCGATCCATCCAGGCCGGGCTTGGCTAAAGTGCGCCCCATGGGCTACAGACAGGCTCACACTACGAAAGGGAGCAACAATGACCGCCAAGCACGGTTTCCAACTTGTCCACGAAGGCCCCGTCGAGGAATACTCCATCCAGGCCCGGCTCTACCGTCACGTCCCCACCGGAGCCGAGCTCCTTTCCCTGTCCTGCGCCGACGAAAACAAGGTCTTCGGGGTCAACTTCCGCACCCCCCCGGCCGACTCCACGGGCGTGCCGCACATCCTGGAGCATTCCGTGCTCTGCGGTTCCCGGAAATACCCGGTGAAGGAACCCTTCGTGGAGCTGCTCAAAAGCTCCCTCCAGACCTTCCTCAACGCCTTCACCTATCCCGACAAGACCTGCTACCCGGTGGCCAGCGCCAACCTGGCCGACTTCCACAACCTGGTGGACGTCTATCTGGACGCCGTCTTTTATCCGCGCATCCCAGAGGAGATCTTCGGGCAGGAAGGCTGGCACTTCCATCCCGAGGACGGCGGCATGGTCTTCAAGGGCGTGGTCTACAACGAGATGAAGGGCGCCTACTCCTCGCCCGAGAGCCTGCTTTCCGACCAGTCCCAGCGCCTGCTCTTCCCGGATGTGGCTTACGGGGTGGACTCCGGCGGCGACCCGGCCAACATCCCCGACCTCACCTACCGGCAGTTCAAGGACTTCCACCGTCGCTACTACCACCCCTCCAACGCCCGTTTCTTCTTTTACGGCGACGACGACCCCGAGAGCCGCCTGCTGATCCTCGAGGAATATCTCAAGGATTTCGAGGCTCTCCCCGCCGCTTCCCTCGTCGACTCCGCGGTCGGGCTCCAGGCCCATTTCGCCGCGCCCCGCCGGGTGGAGGCTCCCTACGCCTGCGGCAAGCCCGAGGAAGGACGCCCCCCCAAGGCCTACTTCACCGTCAACTGGCTCCTGCCGGAGGTGCGGGACATGGAGGAGGTGCTGGCCCTCTCCGTGCTGGAACACGCCCTGATCGGCCTGCCGGGCTCGAAGCTCCGCCGGGCGCTCATCGGCTCCGGCCTGGGGGAGGACCTGGCCGGGGGGGGACTCGAGACCGAGCTGCGCCAGATGTACTTCTCCATCGGCCTCAAGGGCGTCGACCCGAGGAAGCTCTCCAAGGCCGAGGCCCTGGTCCTTACCGCCCTTACGGACATCCACTCCCAGGGCATCGACTCCGACGCGGCCGAGGCGGCCATCAACACCATCGAGTTCCGGCTGCGCGAGAACAACACCGGGTCCTTCCCCCGGGGAATCGCGCTCATGCTGCGCGCCCTCACCACCTGGCTGCACGGCGGCGACCCCCTGGAGCCCCTGCGCTTCCAGGCCCCCCTGGACGCCCTCAAGGCCAAGCTGGCCTCGGACGGGAAGGTGCTGGACGACCTCCTCAAGCGGCACTTCCTGGACAACGCCCACCGGGTGCACGTGGCCCTCCTGCCCGATCCGGGCATGGCCGAACGGCTGGTGGCCGAGGAAAGACAGCGCCTGGAAGCCGCCCAGTCCGCGCTCTCCGAAGAGGGGCGCAGCCAAGCCCAAAAACTGGCCGAGCGCATCCAGGCCTTCCAGGACACCCCGGACTCCCCCGAGGCCCTGGCCGCCATCCCCAAGCTCCACCTGAAGGACATCCCGGAGCACAACAAGATCATCCCCGGCGTCTGGCGCGACCCAGCCGTCTTCTTCCACGACCTGCCCACCAACGGGGTCATCTACCTTGAACTGGGATTCGACCTGGCCGGGGTCGATCCGGAACTGCTGCCCCTGATCCCCCTGTTCGGCCGGGCGCTCTTGGAGATGGGCACCGACCGCGAGGATTTCGCCGCCTTCCTCAACCGGGCCGCCCGCAAGACCGGAGGCGTCGGCCGGGATGTCTCCCTCTCCTCGGTGAAGGACGCCGGACCGGACCGGGCCACGACGCGGCTCGTGGTCTCCGGAAAAGCCACCCCAGACCGCGCGGCCGACCTGCTGGGCATTCTGTCCGACGCCCTGACCAGGGCCAACTTCGACGACGAGGCCCGCTTCCGGGAGATGCTCTTCGAGGCCAAGGCCCGCGCCGAGCGCACCCTGGCCCCCTCGGGCCACGCCTACGCCGTGCGCAGGCTCAAGGCCAGGTTCAGCCGGGCCGGCATGGCCGAGGAACGGCTCTCCGGGCTCACCGGCATCGAATCCCTGCGCGCCTGGTCCACCGGTTTCAACGCCGCCTGGCCCAAGCTCCGCCAAGGGCTGCACGAGCTCCGCCGCCAGGTGGTCCGGCAGGGCAACCTGAACGCGAACGTCACCCTCGACGGGGCCAACTTCGCCGCTTTCGAGCCAAGGCTCAGGGAGATGATCGCGAGCCTTCCCAACGGCGGCTGCCAGACCGCTCCCCAGGGCACCCCCCGGGGCGCCACCTGTCCCGCCCCCTGGCCCGCCCTGGAACTGCCCGAACGCGAAGGGCTCACCGCGCCCGTGCAAGTGAACTTCGTGGCTCAGGGGCGCGACCTGCGCAAACAGGGCCTTCTTGGCGACGGCTCCCACGGCTCCATGCTGGTGGCCTGCCGCTACCTGCGCAACGCCTACCTCTGGGAACGCGTGCGCGTGCGCGGCGGGGCCTACGGTGCGTTCTGCTCCTACGACCGCTGGTCCGGAGTGCTGACCATGGCCTCCTACCGCGATCCCAACATCGTCAAAACCCTGGACGCCTTCGCCGAGGCCGGGGACTTCCTGGCCGGGCTGGACATCCCCGCCGACGAGCTGGAACGGGCCATCATCGGCACCATCGGCGACCTGGACGCAACCCTGCTCCCCGACGCCCAGGGCCGCGTGGCCATGGCCCGCCACTGGGCCGGGGACACCGACGAGGCCCGGCAGGAAGTGCGCCGCCAGGTGCTCCACACCACCCTCGAAGACCTGCACGCCGCCGGGCAGGTGATGTTGCGCGCCATGAAGGGCGCACCCGTGGTGGTGCTCGGAGCCGAGGACACGCTCGCGGAAGCGGCCAAGGAACTCTCGGGGATGGAACTTACCAGGGCGCTGTAGCCGGGGCATCATGCCGCAGTAGCCGGGGCTCCGCCCCGGACCCCGCCGGGGGGAGAAGCCTCCCCCACGGACCCCGGCTTCTTGCTTCGCGTTGATCATCGGCGAGAGGGACTCAGGGCCGCCCGGGCGACGGCCGCATCTCCGGGGCTTCAATGCGCCCGGGTGGCGTTGCTTCCTGGCACACCCGGATTGACCGGCAGCCGGATAATGAACGTCGTCCCCAGGCCCGGTTGCGATTCGACCTCGATCGTGCCGCGGTGGGTGCTGGTGACGATGAAGTACGATACCGACAGCCCCAGGCCCGTCCCTTCGCCTTGCGGTTTGGTGGTGAAGAAGGGCTCGAATATCCGGCGCTTTGTCTTAAGATCCATGCCCGGACCATTGTCCTCGATATCGATGCGCGCCACGGCGCCTTCGAGGCGGGTCCTGAGCACGATGCGCGGCGGGGCCGCGCCGGGCGGTTGCCCGGCCATGGCCTGGGCGGCGTTGCGCAGGATGTTCATGAACACCTGCTCGAGCCTGCCCGCGTTGCAGGGGACCGCCGGCAGGTCGGATGCGTAGTCGCGTTCGACTTTGATCTTTCGGAAGTCGTACTTTTTCTTCAGGTCGTAATCGGAAGAGCTCAACTCCAGGGATTTGTCCAGCAAGACGTTCAAGTCCTCCAGCGTGGGCGCGGACCCGCTCTGGCGGCTGAACTCCAGCATGTTCTTCACGATTATCGCGGCCCGCCCGGCTGATTCGGCGATGGCGTCGATCATGTCCATCACTTTGCGCCGCGCCAGGAACTCCCGTATCTTCGGCAATTCGCATCCGACCTCCCTGGCGATTTGCACATTTGCCGGCAAATCGGTCGTGATGCGATTTTTCACCACCTGGACGCTTTGCATGATGCCCGAGAGCGGATTGTTGATCTCGTGGGCCATACCCGCCGCAAGGCCGCCCACGCTCATCATCTTCTCGTTCTGGACCATGGACTCCTGCATGCGGTGGAGCTCGGTAACGTCCTCGAAAACGTACAGAAACAGGTTGGATGAAATCTTGCTGACCGCCGACTTCAGAATCAGCGCCTTGTCGGTCAAGAAGGATTTGTACGGCCCTTCCGCATGGCTCTCCCCTTCGCGCAACCCCTTGAGCAACGACGCTTTTTGGCGCTCGTCGGTCACCACGTCAGGCAGGCGCAGGCCGATGTATCTTTCGCTTGAAACCCCGGCGATGCATCCGACGGCAGGGTTGGCGTTGACCACCACGCCCTCGGCGTCCAGGAGCATCATGCCCAGGGGGGAGTGCTCGAACATGCCCTGGAACTTGTCCACGCTCTCGCGTAGCGCCGCCTCGGACTGCTTGCGCTCGGTGATGTCCATGGCCAGGCCTTCGATCAGGAGCTCGCCCGCCTCCTCTCGAATATGCATGCTCCTGTCGTGCAGCCAGCGCCACTCGCCTGTGGCCGTGCGGATGCGGTACTCCAGGTCGAAGGGGGCGCCCTCCCTGGACGCCGCGAGGGCCTGATGGACGCGTGCGATGTCATCGGGGTGGATGGACTCGAACCAGAGGAAGCGCCGCTTAAGGAGGAGCTCCGGGCTGTAGCCCAGCACGTCCTGCACGCGTGCGGAATAGTATCGGCCGCCAAGCCTCGGGGAGTGGGAATAGACGATGTCCGGCGAGTATTCCACCAGGCGTCGGAATCTCGTCTCGCTTTCCAGAAGCTCCCGCCGCGCCAGGGCCAGCCGCCTTTCGGTCTCCACCTCGCGAAAGACCCGCTGCAGCACGTCCGGCAGGCGATCGACCAAATCCGCCCTTTTGACCAGGTAGTCCCGCGCTCCGAGCTTCATCATCTCCACGGCGACCGCTTCGTCTCCGTGCCCCGTCATGGCGACGAACGGGACGTGAAGTCCCAGTTCGTTCAAGGCATGGACGAGGTCGGTGCCGAGCATGTCGGGCAGCCGGTGGTCGACGAGCAGGACCACGTCCGGAGCGGCCGTCGCCACCTCGACGGCTTCGGCTCCCGTCAGGGCGCCTAGCGCCTCGAACCCGCTTCTGCGCAACACCTTCTGGGCCAGCTTGTTCAGCCCGTCGTCGTCCTCGACCACCAGAACGCGCCTGGCCGTCGGGTCCTTGGCCAGGGAATCTCCGGGGAGCTCATGGGCGCACATTGGTTCAATGCCCTTCGGCCCCGTTGAGGGTGGGCACCTGCACCACCGACAGATAGAGCCCCAATTGGCGGATGGCCTCCACAAATTTCTCGTACACGATGGGCTTGGCCAGGTAGCTGCTGCACCCCAGGGCGTGGCAGCGGTCCACCTCGCGCTGGTCGTCCGTGGTGGTGACCATGATGACCGGAAGCTTGCGCAGTTCCTGGTCGGCCTTGATCTGTCGCAGCACCTCGACCCCGTCGACCCGGGGCATGCGGATGTCGAGCATGAGCACGTAGGCCGTGCCCGGCGAGCGGTGCGGCCCGCTTCCCCGCTTGAACAGGAAATCCAGGATCTCCTGCCCGTCCTTGAAGTGCAGTATTTCGTTGACGATGCCGGCGCGGGCCAGGTTCTTCCTGATCAGCGCTGCGTGTCCCTCATCATCCTCGGCCACGAGGATCACGACGTTCTCATGCATCGGCCTCTCTCCTTCCGCTCGTTGCCTGTTTCGCCGGACCCGCCGGCAGCGCCACGAAGAAGCGGCTTCCCACCCCCGCTTCCGAGCTCACCCAGACCCTCCCCCCCAGGCGGGAAAGAACGCGCTTCACGATGGTCAATCCCAGGCCCTCCCCGGTCCCGCGAGCCGGGTCGAGCCGGTGGAAGATTTCGAAGATCATTCCCTGGTGGGCGGGGTCGATTCCGATTCCGTTGTCCTCCACGCAATACACGCAGTGTTCATCCGAGACCTCGCCAGTGATCCGGATGACGCCGGGGCGGTCCGGGCTCAGATACTTCAGGGCGTTGTCCAGCAGATTCGAAAAAACCTGCTCCACCTGCACCTCGTCGCCCACGCACGCAGGCAGTTCGCCGAGGTCCAGGGTGACGCCGGCCTCCTTGATCTTGAATTCGGTGGAGTCGACGATCCTCGAGAGCAAGGCGTTCATGTCCAGGCGCTCCATGTTGAGCGCCGCCCGTCCCAGCCGCGACAGGCGCAGCAGCCCGGTCAGCAGCGCGTCCATTTTGGACGTGCTGGTCTGAATGAACCGCAAGGACTCGGGGATGTCCTCATCCAGGAGAGACGTGACGGCCCGAAGCGACTCCGGGGGAAGCGGCAGTCCGGACAAGGCCTTCCGCAGATCCGAGACCGAAAAGGCGAGCTCCTTGCCGTATCCGTCTATGTTGACCAGGGGGGAGCGCAGGTCGTGCGACGCGACGTAGAACACCTGCTCGAGCTCGTCGTTTTTCGCCTTCAGTTCCGCGGACTTCTGGTTCGTCTCCTCGATCTTCGACTTCAAATTCGCCACCATCTCCATCAGGACCCCGTAGACGCTGCCTTTCCTCTTCACGGGCTTGAACGTGGCCTCGAGCTGCCCGTCGGCGAGCTCGCAGGACACGTCGTGAAGGTATCCGGGGTCCTCGCCGAGCTGGGTCACCACGTTGCGGGTCAGCCACAGGGACAAAGACACGCCTACGATGCCGGAAAGCCCGATGAGAAGGGAGATCAACGCCTTTGCATCCATAAATCCCTGAACGGCCGCATCCGCCGAATGCTGCCCGCCCCGGGCGTTCACGTCCACAAGGAAGGCGAGAACGTCCATCAACTTGGTGAACAGGATGTGCTCGTCCCCAAGCGCCAGCCCGGCTGCGGCCTGCTGCTCGTTTCTTCCCAGAAGATCGAGGATGCGGGCGTGGATGGCCAGGTACTCGCTCCACATGGCCCTGATGCGGGGATAGTTTTCGCGCTCCTCCGGCTCGGAGATCAGCGGCTCGTATTCCTTGAATTTCCCCTCGATCGCCGGCAGCAGCGCGTCCATTTCCCCCTTGAACTGGCGCGCCTGCTCCGCGTCGGTGGTGAAGACGTAGGAGAGTTCCTTCCTCCTAAAGGAGCTGAACCGGAAGCCCATCTCGCCGAGGACCTTGATCGACGGCATCCAGTTGGTGGACATGTCGTAGGACGCCCGGTTGATCTCGTTCATCCTGTATACCGAAAAAATGCCGACTCCGGCGAACATGACCACCAGCACGGAAAAGGAGCCCAGCAATTTGTGCGAAAGCTTCATGGACACCTCGATCCTTTTGTCCGTGCGCCCGGGTTTGCCTATGCGGCCCAGGCGGCCCAGGCGGCCCAGGCGGTCAGGAAAACGCTTGTCCGAAGTGTTCGGCCGGGGCCAAGCACTGCGACCGTCACCTCCTGGCGGCCGTCATCCCCCCAAAAAGAAAAGGAAACCCAGCTGCTTTGGGGTGGCTCGACGAATAGCATACCCGGTAAAAATTGCCAGGGGGTAGGTTGCCGGAGAACCGGAATGCCGGATGCGGGTGTGTTGGCCGGAGCGGGCGGAACGGGCGGGACGGGAGAGGGGCTGCGGCAACGGATCAGATGGCTTTGCCGTATTTGGCCTTGACCTTTTCGATGTACTGCCTGGTCTCGGGGATGGGCGGCACGCCGCCGTGCCTGCTCACCGCGCCGGGGCCGGCGTTGTAGGCGGCCAGGGCCAGCTTCACGTCGCCGCCGAAGCGGTCCAGGAGGCTGCGCATGTAGCGCGTTCCGGCCTCGATGTTCCGGGCGGCGTCGAAGGTGTCCTTGAGCTTCAGGTCCTGGGCGGTGCCGGGCATGATCTGCATGAGCCCCTGGGCGCCCTTGGGCGACACCGCCCGCACGTCGAACCCCGACTCCACCTCCACCATGGCCGTGACCAGGGCCGGGTCCAGGCCGTAACGCCTGGCCTCGCGCGCGATGATGGCCGCGATCTGGCCCTGGTCCGCCCCGGCCGGGATGCGGAAATAGAAGAACGGCCTGTACTCGGAGGTGGTCCTGATGTCGGAGAGGTGCACGGTCCCGGAGGGGTCCTCGTAGCGGTAGATGGCCTGGGCTTCGGCAAGCGACGACCAGATACACAGGGCCAGGCAGGCGGCCAGTGCCGCAAACGCTCGTCTGCACATGGGGCTCCCCTCCTCGCTTTCGCGAAGATCAATACCGTGTCGATCTTGAATCGGCAAGCCCGATGCGTCTATCGCATACGTAATGGTTTGGTCTTTTCGATGCAACGCAACTTGCTAGGATTTTTCAACGGTCCACAGTCCGTTCAAAAAACACGCGGGAAAGGCGCAAGGAAAAGCCAAGCCCGACGCGTATTCCGCATACGCGAGGGTTTGGTTTTTGCGCAGCAACGCAGCCCGCGGGGATTTTTCAACGGACTGTCAGCGCATGCCGATCTTGGGGATGGAGAAGTTGTAAGCGCCCGTGGATGCTCCCGTGGACACCTGGTAGCCGTAGACGAATTTCTGGAACTCCGTGTGTTCGGTGGCCGTCAGGTACAGCGTGTACTCAATGGTGGCCGCAGGGGCGTAGTCGGCGCCCATGTTGGAGCAGTTGGCCGCTGTGCAGTTGTACCAGGTCTTTATGGTGTAGGCGTACATGTTGTAATACGCGTTGCCTACGTTGTTGGACACCACGGCGCTCGGACGCCAGATCTCGATGCGCACCGGCACGGGGCTGGCCGTGCCCACCATGGTGGTCCTGTTGATGGACAACAGGCCCGGCAGGCCCGACCCGCCCGGGTCGTTGTCGCCCGTGGTGGGGTTGAAGGGCGCGGGGTGGGCCGCATTGTTGGCGCTGCCGATGTTATGCACGTTGTCGTCGTAGGCGTACGAGGACGAGGTGAGGTAGGTGTTGGTTGGCGCCACGGCCGCGTTGTTGCCGATGGTCCAGGTGGTGCCCCAGAAGATGTTGGCGATGTGGTGGTTGTCCGGGTCGTTGCGCCCGTCGCCGTCGCTTATGCCGCCGTAGCCGGGGTTCTGGTAGATGTCGAACTCCACGCCCAGCTTGGGCGGGCGCAGGCCCAGGCCGTGGCCCCACTGGGGGTAGCCCGGCCCGGCATACCCCAGCATGGCGCCGTGGGAGATGCCGGCCTGCGGCCCTCCGGCGTCCAGGGGGCCGTTCCAGGTGCCGTTTTTCAGGGCGAAGACGAAGCCGTCGGCGTTGGACCCCGAAGAGATATCGAAAGTGAAGTAGGCGCGCAGGCCGTTGTTCAGGCTGCCGATGCCGCCCGAGAAGTTGGCGGAGGCGATGTTGACGTTGCCTGCCCCCGCGAACCTGGGGTCGAAGCTGATGCCGGCCGTGAAGTTGGTGAGGTCGCTGGCGTTGACCGAAACGCTGCTTGGCGAGGCGATGGCCGTGCCGGGCTTGGACTGGACGATGTAGATGCCGGTCCCGTTGGGGGGGGCGTTGATGACGTTGGTGACCGAGTAGTCGGCCTCGTAATCGGAGCCCTGGTTCACGGTGCCAACCGAGGTGACGTAGTAGTCGTAGGCGTTGGTCGGGCTGACGGTCACGGTCAGGGTGATCTGCTGGCCGGTGGGCAGCCCGGTGTTCAGGGTCTGGCCGTTGAGCGCGGTCAGGGCGTTGGCCTGGGCTCCGCTCAGGATGTCGGCGGCGTAGGCGCAGGCGTAGTTGACGCCCGATTCGGCCAGCAGGCGGGCCTGGGTGTCGAAGGTGAGCATCATCTCGTTGGTCACGGACTTGGTCGACAGGTTCAGGACCTCCGCGCCCAGCAGGGCCAGAATGACGATGACCGCCACCACCCAGATCAGCGAGAAGCCCGCCTGGCTCCTGCCCGTTCCTTCAAGCTTCCTGGACATCACCGTATCCTCATTGAAAACGCTGGTCGTTCAGGTCCACGACCGTGGTGTAGGTCTCGGTCTTCGCCGTCCCGTACGCGGAGGGGACCGCGACCTGCAGGGAAATCTGGACGGAATACGCGCTGTAGGGCTGGCTCACGGTGAACCCGGCCGCGGCGTTGGTGACGTTGTTCAGCAGGGTGTACGTCGCGCCGCCGTTGGCCTGTATGGTGATGTTCGTGCCGGTGCGTTCGATGACGGATTGCGAGCCGTCCGTGCGATAATAATAGGTAAGGATCATGTTGGTGGTGTCGATCGTGTAATTCTCTTTGGTATTAATGTTGGCTATTTCATGGGCGATGCGGGTCAAGGCGGCCTGGGCGTTTTCCGCCGTGGCCGTATCGTTGCGGGTCTGGAGCGCGCCTTCGACCCCTTGGGTGAGAATGGCCGTGACCCCGACGGCCATCATGCCGAAGACGACCAGGGTCGCTATCAACTCCAGAAGGGTGAAGCCTCCATTGTACTTGTTCATCTTCTTCCCTACTGCCTGGTGAAGATGTAGGTCATGCTTTGCGACGTGGCGTTGTTCTTGATGGTCACCAGCAGGGCCGTTTCCAGGTCCGTGGCCTGGAATTTGTAGTTGGGGTTGTTGGTCACCAGGGTGTACCCTGCGGGAACGTAGGTGTTTCCTGTGCCGATGGCCGTGCTCAGGGCGGACAGGTTGTAGAGGTAGTTGTTGGTGCCGTTGTTGTCGTAGGCGTCGATCATCTTGGTCATGACGGTCTGCAGACTCAGGGGAGTGGGCATGGCGTTCAAGGCATTGGCCCCCTGGGTCACGCCGGACATGAAATACGGCGCAACCATGGCCGCCAGGAGGGCCACCAGAATCAGGGTGACGATCAGTTCGATCAGGGCGAAGCCGTTTCGGCGCATGTTTTTCTCCCGGGGTCTCCCGGGACCTCCCAGAGCTTTTTCATTCAGGGCACCATACCCGTTTCGGTGGTCACGGTCACCGGGCTGGCGGGATAGTTGGTCACGGCGAAGGACAAGGTGCCCGAGGGTTCGCCCCGGTTGTTGAAGGTGATGGTCCCGGCGGCCACCCCGGTGGTGTCGAAGGTGACGGTGTAGGTCTGGGCCACGGGAGAATTTCGGGTGACGGTGCAGGTCTTGCCGGCAACCGTGAGCTGCCAGGTGTAGATGTCGGCCAGAGCCCGGGTGCGGATGTAGCGGATCTGGGACTTGAGGGTTTCCCCGTCGGCCACGGCGTTCGCGTTCAGATTGGAGAATCTGGAGGACGCCACGGCGACCATGAAGCCGGCGATCACCAGGACCGCAATCACTTCCATCAGCGTGTAGCCGGCCCGGGGATTATATCCGCTCCGAAAGTGGCTGTTCATGATCCGATCCCCCGCTTTCCGGCAGGATCATGCATTTTTTTCTTTCCCGCAAGGCGGCCGCGACCTTTCCGGTCGATTCGGTCGGTCCTGTCCGGCCGCTTGAGGGAACCCCGGCCCCGGCTGTCCCGGTTCCCGAGGCTCCCTCAAGCGGCCAGGCGGGTCTCCCCGCCTGGCGCTCGCGGCTGGCCCAGGCGATTCTGGACCTGCACACTTATTGGTTAGAAGAGGACGTTCTTGGTCGTGGTCGGGTTGGGTGGCAGGTTCTGCCACACTGACGTACCAGTCGCGGTCTGGCCGCCAGTCACACCGACAGTCACGCCCCCGGCGATAGCGGTCCAGGAATATTGGAAGTCGCCTATGCTGGGGTAGTTGGCGTTACAGTTGGTGATGGCTGTGGCGATAGCGGTGGCGGGAGCAGCACCTTGCAGCAGCTGGTTGGCGTATTCCAGCGAAATCTGCGAGACGCCGCTGGCAATGGCCGCGTTGATGACCTGTTGCGCCGCCTGCTGCTGCATACTCAAATACTTTGGAATGGCCACGGCGGCCAGCATGCCCAGAATGACCAGAACGGCGATGATTTCGATCAGGGTGAAGCCCTTCTGTCCTGCCTTCACGGTCCCGTTGTCGATGTTCCTGGTGGTGATGTCCATGGTGATCCTCCGATGCGTTGTTGAAGTTTGTTTCCGCCTCCCCCGAGGCGTCCCTCTCCCCGCCCAGTCGCCCCGAGGGGCTGTATCTCTGTATTGGGCACCGGCTTCGGGTTCCGCCCCGCGCCGATGCCAAGCTAAAGCATTCGGCGTGCCAAAGCCAACTGCCTTCGAATAACACCCTGATTTAATAGTGTTTAAAATATCATCGCGCCATCTGTGGCGCGATGTGCCCCGGGTAACCCTCCAAATTTTGGGGAGCGAGCATCACCCGGTGCTGCCCGCCCCAGGCGCGCCCTAAGGTTCTGTCCGCGCCGGGCGTATAAAAATCGAGCCGTGGCGAATGGTTGGGTTTGTGCTGAAAGGAAATGCGACTTCAGGCTTCTAAAAAAGGATTCCCGGGCAGAATGCCGGGAATTTCGCGCGGGCCGGGAACGACTGCCCGGATTCTTGCGGATACGGAAAAAATCAGACCGTCTTGTAAGAGGCCGGGTCCAGGCCCAGCTTCTTCACCCGGTGCCAGAGGCTGCGCTCCTTGATGCCCAGCATCTCCGCGGCCCGGACCTGCACCCCCCGGGACTTGATCAGGGCGGCCACGATCAGCCCCTTTTCGATCTCCTCCAGGCGCTCGTCCAGGTCCCTGGCCCGGCTCTCGGGCATCGCGGGCAGCCGGGGCTCGCAGGCGGAAACCAGGCGCACCTGGGCGGGAAGGTGCTCCACCAGCACCTCGCCCTCCTCCCCGGCCAGCACCGAGGCCCGCTCCAGGGTGTTGCGCAGTTCGCGCACGTTGCCCGGCCAGGCGTAGGCCATGAGCAGCTGCAAGGCCTCCGTGGCGATGGTCATCCCGGGGCCGAAGCGCTCCAGGAAGTGCGTGGCCAGAAGCGGGATGTCCTCGGGTCGGGCCCGCAGGGGCGGGAGCGTCAGGGGGAACACGTTCAGCCGGTGGAAGAGGTCTTCCCGGAACTCGCCGCTGGCGATCATGTCCTTCAGGTTCTTGTTGGTGGCCGCGACCAGACGCACGTTGAAACGCACCGGCCTGTCCCCGCCCACCCGCTCGGACTCGCCGTTTTCCAGGGCGCGTAGGATCTTGGCCTGGGTCTCCACCGGCATGTCGCCGATCTCGTCCAGGAACAGCGTGCCGCCGCCGGCCTGTTCGAACTTGCCCTTCTTGGTGGCCACGGCCCCGGTGAAGGCCCCCTTTTCGTGGCCGAACAGCTCGCTCTCCATGAGCCCCGGCGGTATGGCCGCGCAGTTCACGGCCACGAAGGGCTTGTCCTTGCGCTTGGAAAAACCGTGGATGGAGCCGGCGAAAAGGTCCTTGCCCGTGCCGGATTCGCCGGTGAGCAGCACCGTGGCCTCCGAGGGGGCCACCTTGGCCACCTGGGCCAGCACCCCCCTTAGGACCCGGCTTTCGCCGATGATCCCGGGGAAAAGGGACTTTGCGTCCAGGTTCCCCAGCACCTGGGTCACGTGCTCGAACATCTGGCTCATGGCCTCCAGCTCCGCGCCCCTGGAAAAGACCACGGTCTGGGCCGGGTCCTTGAGCACGGTGATCCGGCTGGCCTTGTCCAGGAAGCGCCGCACGGGCCGCAGGAGCATCAGGGCGAACACCAGGGTCACGGCGAACACCGTCCCCCCGGTGAGGGCCGCCGTCCAGTAGATCCTGTCGGCGCTGTTGGCCGAACCGGGCAGGGCCGCCACCAGGAACAGGTTCGCGCCCATGACCCCGAGCGCGGCCACCCCCCCCAGGATGAAGGGGATGAGGACGCCCAGCGAGATGTCGATCCTGAAGCCGCGCTTCATGTTTTGAGCATCTTGGTCATGTCCCACATGGGCATGTAGATGGCCAGGGCGAAGAACCCGACCACCCCGGCCAGGCCCAAGATCAGGATGGGGTTGATGGCCGCGGACAGGCCGGCCACGGCGTACTCCACCTCGTCGTCGTAGTGGTCGGCCACGGCCTGGAGCATTTCCTCCAGGTTGCCGGACTCCTCGCCCACGGAGACCATGTTGATGACCATGGGCGTGAAATGCTTGGCCTGGCGGAAGGGCGCGGCCAGGCCCCGGCCCTCCTTGAGCCGCTCCTTGATGCGCTCGAACTCCATGGTGATGGCCGAGTTGCCGATGGTGCCGCCCAGGATGTCCAGGATCATGAGCACCGAGACGCCGCTGGCCTGCAGGATGGCGAAGATGGCCGCGAAACGGGCCATGGCCGCCTTGGTGAACAGGGGCCCGAAGACGGGCACCCAGAGCCAGAACCGGTCCCAGGCCAGCCTGCCCCGTTTGGTCTGGAGCAGTTTGTGGAACAGAAACAGGCCACCGATGACCGCTCCCAGCAGGATGAGCCCATAGCTTGCGAAAAAATCGTACAAGTGCATGGCCACCACCGTGGGCCAGGGCAGTTCGATCTTCACCGTCTTGAAGATGCCCACGAATTTGGGGATGACGAAGGTCAGCAGCACGTAGAAGGCCAGGGCCAGGACTATCAGCACGGTGAGGGGATACTGCAGGGCGGATTTGATGTCCGACTTGACCTTGAATTCGTGCTCGATGAGGTACACCAGGCGGTGCAGCACCTCGGGCAGGGAGCCGGACTGCTCCCCGGCCATGATCATGTTCCGGTAGAGGTTGGAGAAGACCTTGGGATGGGCGGCGAAGGCCTCGAACATGGTCTTGCCCTGCTTGATGTCCGCGTTCATCTGGCCGCAGATGCGCTTGAGCTTCTTGTTCTCGGTCTGGTCCTCCAGGATGCGCAGGACCTCCAGGATGGACAAACCCGCCTTGAGCATGGTCCGGAACTGCTTGGTGAAGAGGATCAGGTCCTTGGGCTGGACCGAGGTGAGGTTGGTCTCCATCTCCTCGATCCAGGCATTCAACCCACTCTGGCGCTTGCCCTCGGACACGGACACGGGAATGTACCCCAGGGCCACGAGCTTCTGCTGGGCCTGGCCGGCGGATTCGGCCTCCAGGGTCCCGGTGATGGTCGAACCGGTTTCGGTGATGACCTGGTAGAAATAGGAAGGCATCTGGCTACTTGAAGACGACCCTGAGCCCCGAGGGGGTCTTTTCCACCACCGGCTGGAGGGATCCGGCCGGGGCGTCCTTGAGGTAGATCGCCACTCTCAGTTTATCAGGATTAACGGCGCTGCGGACTTTGTCAATACGCCCCGACCCCACCGGCAGTTCCCGGTCCGTTTTGCGCTCCCAGGAGCCGGGAAGGTCCACAATGAAACGGGACGGGTTGGCCCTTGCTTCGCTGGTGAAGCGGTCCACGGGCCGGTCCGTCAGGATCTCCAGGGACTCGGCCCCGTCCTGGACGGCGTCGCGCACTCCAGTGAATTGAGGCAGGCCCGCGCCGCGCCCGGGCTGGGGCTGGCCTGCCTGAATCTGGCCGGATTCGGGCTGGTCCTCCTGGGCCTGGCCGGCATCGGCCTGGTTCTGGGTGTTCTGAGGCATGGCCTGGCCCCCGGCGACCCGGCCGGGAGTCTGGCCTGCGGGATTGGGGCCGGAGGGGGTTTCCCCGGACACGGCCGTTCCCGCCGCATGAGTGGGCGTCTGGGCGGCCGTCTGAGCGGCGGCTCCGGGCCGATCCTGCGGGGCTCCACTTTTCGCCTCGCCCGCGGCTTGGCCTTCTCCGCCCTCCTGGCCGGCTGGGGCGTCGGAAGCAGAGGCCCCAGACATCTGGCCCGCCTGGGGCCGGTCGGCCCCGTCCGAACCCTTCAAAAAAGCGAACCAGGCGGTCACGTCCGGCATCTTCACCCGGGCGGCCAGTTCACTCGGCCGCAGGGCGGCGAGGGGCACGCCCCCGAGGTAGGCGGCGGCCGGGGCCAGAAGCAGAACCGCCGCCAGGGCCAAGGCCAGCCGCCTGGGCCAGCGCCGGCCCCGGGGCAGCCCCAGGGTGCGCCAGCGCATGCAGCCGCGCACGACACCCCAGGTGACCCGGGGCTTTTTCTTGATGATCACCGCCAGGAGCGCCTGGTGGCACAGCTGCACGATCTGGCGCGGGAAGCCGTCCGTGGCCAGGTACACCGCCAGCATGGCCCAGAAGCTGAACAGGCCCTCCGGGGAGATGTCCTTGGCGCACATGGCCAGGCGGGCCTGGATCAGCTCGCGGGTGTCCTGGAAATCCAGGGAGCCCAGGCGGAAACGCAGGTTCACCCGGTCGGCCAGGTTGGCCTTGGCCGCCAGGATGGGTTCGAATTCCAGCTGCCCGAAGATGACGATCTGCAGGAGCTTGTGCTCGTTGGTCTCGAAGTTGAGCAGCTCACGGAGAATCTCCAGGCATTCCAGGGAGATTTTCTGGCCCTCGTCCACGATGAGCACCACCAGGCGGTCCTCTTCCACGGCCAGGCGCCAGAGCGCGTTCTTGATGTTCTCCCGGAGCTGCCAGTCGCTGGCCTGGCCGATCTCCCGGGAGTCCACCCCGAAGAGCCCGTTCAGGTACGCCAGTAGTTCCCGGGCGTCGGAAAAGGAGGGGTCCAGGATGAGGTGGGTGTCGATGCCCTGGCGCTCGCCGAGCTGGCGGATGAGCTGGCGGCACAGGGTGGTCTTGCCCGTGCCCACGTGGCCCGTGACCACGCACAGACCCCGCTTCAGGCGCAGGGCGATCTCCAGGGCCTGGAGGCACTCCTGGTGCTGCTTGGTTCTGTAGAACAGTTCCGGGTCCGGGGAGTTGGAAAAGGGCTCCCGGCGCAGGTTAAGCAGTTCGAAATAGCGCATGTCAGCTGCCGGGCCTCCCGACTCCGGGCGCGGCCGGAGCCATACCCAGGGGCATGGGCTGGCGGTCGCCCGACCCGGGCGCGGGGCTCCCGGTTCCCGTGGGCCGGCCCGGATTCTGGCCCAGGCTCTGAGAAGCGGGCTGCGGGGCGTCCGGGGAATTCACCGGGCTCCGGAGCACGGTGGGGGTGATGAACACCCACAGGTCGTCCTTGGAGGACGACCTGCTGGACTCCTTGAAGAGGTTGCCCAGGCCGGGGATGTTCTTGGCCCCCGGAACCCCCGTATCGCCGGTGGACTTGGAGTGCTTGGCCAGCCCGGAGATGATGATGGTGGAGCCGTCCTCCACGATGAGGGTGGTGTCCGTCTCCTTCTTGAAGATGGGAGGGTTGCCCTGCACCCAATCGGTCTGGGTGGTGTCCACTTCGTCGTCCTTGACGGTGATCTTCAGGCGCACGTTCCTGTCGTCGATGACGTGGGGGGTCATTTCCAGGCGCAGCACCGCGTCCACGAACTGCACGTTGGTGCCGTTCTGGGACGTGGAGACGAAGGGCACCTTCTCGCCGTTCTCGGTGAAGGCCATGTTGTTGTCCAGGGTGGTCAGGGAGGGCTCGGCCAGGATGTTGGCCTTGCCGTCGCTGGCCAGGGCAGTGAGCTGGGTCTGCAGCACGTTGCCGCCGATCATGCCCCACAGGAAGTTGAGGGCCGCCCCCGAGGACCCCAGGCCGGTGACGGAGGGAGTGATCGCCGCCGGGAAGTTCAGGCCGTAGCCCGAACCGGCCGGGCCGTTGCCGTAAATGGGGAGCTGGGTCCCCAGCGACGTCGCCGTGGGCGCGCCCGTGAGCTGGTTGCCCAGGGCTGGGGCGCCGGCGCTGACGTTCTGGGGAGCGCTGTTGCCGCCGGGGGAGATCAGGACCTGTTGGCCGTTGGCCGAGGTGGCGTGGAAGATGCCGCCCCACTGGATGCCGATGTCCTGCATGGAGGTGCGGCTGGCCTCCACGATGAAGGCCTTCAGGTGCACCTGGAGCCTGGGCTCGTCCAGCTTCTCCACCAGTTTCACCAGCATTTCGGCGTTCTCGCGCGTGGCCTGGATGAGGATGGAGTTGGAGTGCTTGTCCGCCACCACCATGCCCTTGATCTTGCCGGCCAGCTCCTCGCCGCCGCCCGAAGCGCCCGGAGCGGCGCCCGCAGCAGCGCCGGAAGCGGCCCCAGCGGCCCCCCCGGCAGCGCCCCCAGCCGCTTTCGGGATGGCCAGATAACCCTGCAGGGTCTTCTCCAGATCCTCCACGTCGGCGTAGTTCACCTGTATCTTCACCGTGACCATGGGCTCCACGTTCTTGATCTTTTCGTTCTGGGCCAACTTTTCCCCGATGGCCTTTTTCATCTCGTTCTGGGCCTTCAGGTCGTCCAGGGTCATGACCCGGATGATCTCGCCGTCCCAGTCGTAGGAGAGCCCGTTGGCGTTGAGGATGGAGTTGAAGGCTTGGTCCCAGGGCGTCTCGGAAACGTTCAGGTTCACCTTGAACTTGCCCTGGTTTTCCGGGGTCTGCAGGGCGGCCGACAGCACGATGTTCTGGTTGGCGATGCGGGCCATGCTCCGGAGCACGGCCTGGAGGTCGGTGTTGTAGAAGTTGAGGGACACCCGCATGGTGGGCAGCTCGCGCTTGGGCAGAAGGTCGGAAGGCTTCACTTCTCCCTTCACCTGAAGCTGGGAGAAATCCACCTTGTGCGGGGTGGGGGTGTAGGTGTTGTTCTGGACTTCGTCGCGCTTCTTGTCCCACTTCTCCTGGAAGGCGTCCTTCTGGTTCTTCTTGGCGCACGCCCCGAGGGCCAGGGCCGAAGCCAGAGCCAGGACCAGAATCAGAATCAGAACCACTCCGGGGGTCGGGACCGCCAGGGTTATCTTGAGCCGGGTCTTGTCACGCATGATATCGCTCCTTGGCGCCTGTAAGTCTCGCGCCGTCGCTACCGGCCGGTAAAGAAACTCGGGTCCTGGTAGGGGATGCGCACCGTTCCATTGTGCGGTCCCCCCTGGAGGACCACGGCCTCCGGGGTGATCTCCAGCACCTCGAAGCCGCCGCTCTCCAGCTGCTCGCCGGCCTGGTACTCGCGGCCGTTGATCACGGCCAGGCTGCGGGCGCCCACCCGGACAAACCCGGAGTAGCGGAACTTGTCCCGGTCCACGGCGACTTCGGGTTCGGGCGGTTTGGGGCCCAGGGGATCGCGGGGCCAGGGTTGCTGGCCTCCGGTCACCGCGTGGATCTCCCGCGCCGAGAGCTGGATGCGCTCCAGGGCCGAAAGTTGCGCTTCGCCCGCCTTCTTGGAGTCGGCCAGCTTCTCGGGGGTCATCTCGGGCGAGGGCGGAGCCGCGGCAGGCCACAACAGATAGGCCAGCGAGACCAGGATGGCCGCGCCCATCACACCTAGGATGATCCGCTCCCGCTTGCTCATCTCCATGGCTACTCCGACGCCAGCCACACCTTGACGGTGCAGTCCCATTGTCCCGCGCCCGGCTGGACCTGGACGGACTCGATGTTGTCGAAACTTTGCAGCATGGCCAGCTGGCCCAGGAACTCCCGGAAGCGCTCCAGGGGGCCGCGCACGTGGACGGTCACGGCCAGGGACTGGGAACCCTGCCCCAGCGACCCGGGGTCCGGCACCACGGACTGGGCCTCCAGCCCGCTCTTGACGATCACCGCGGTCAGGGTGTCGGTGATCTCCGACACGTCCTTCTGCCCCAGGCTCTGTTTCTCGGGCAGCTTTGGGGCCTGGGCCCCGCCTGCCTTGGCGATGGCCAGCATCTTCTCGTAGATCGGGTGCAGGGCGTTCTGCTCCTCGATGCGGAATTTGGCCTGCACGATCTCGTGATCCGTCTCGATCAGGCTCTTCTGCATGGGGACCACCCCCAGCAGCACGAACAGCACGATCACGCCCGTGCCGATGAGCAGATACAACGCCGTCTTGGGCGGAAGCTTGCCCTGGAAGTTTCCGAGAGCCATCTAGCGCCTCACCTGGCAGGACAGGGTGAACCGGAGCAGGTCGCCGGCGGAGGAGGAGGATTCCAGGGAACGCTTGCTCACGGACGGTTCCCCCAGAAGCGGGGAAGTGCGAAGCCGCACCAGGTAGGCCGAGAGCAGCGATTCCAATATCTGACTGTCGCCCGTGACGTAGCCCTCCAGGGTCAGGGTGTCCAGGCCGGCCCGCGTTGGCTTCTTGGCCGGGGCGGCCTGGCCCGGCTTGGGCTCCGCCCCGGACACGGGCGGGGGCTGCTCGTCGGGGGTGCCCAGGTCCATGCTGATGGAATAGAGTTTGACGTTTTCCGGGGTCAGCGCGGTGACGTCGAGCAGCAGGGCCGAGGCCAGGTTGCGGGAGGCGAAGCCGCGCAGGTTGGCCACCGCGTCGCGCACCTTGACCCCGGTGCCCAGGAGCAGGTGCATGTCCACCAGGGGCTGGAACTGCCCCAGTTTGCGCTCCAGGCCCGCCAGTTCCTGGCGCTTGCCATAGGCCTGGGTCTGTTGCCAGACGAAGAAGCCCGCGATCACCAAGGCCACGCCCAGCCAGCACAGGGCCACCATCTGGTTGAGGCCCTCCGCCCGGGCCTCTTCCTCCTTCTGCTTGTAGGTGTGCAGGAGGTTGCAGGCCGCCGTTTCCGACCCCGTGAGTCCCAGGACCAGGCCGTAGGGCTGGCGCTGGGCCATGGTGAGGGCCGGGGCCGCCACGGAGAGCTTCCCCAGGTTTTCCGGGGCCAGCGGGTCCAGAAGCCCGCACGGCACGCCGAGCTTCTCCCCCAGGTAGTCCGGGAGCCCGGGGTCAGCGCCGAAGGGGCCGTTCAGGTTCAGGTAGCTCACCTGTTCGTTGCCCAGGGTGACGGCATGGTGGGTGAAGGTCATCTGCACCTGGCGCAACAGGCGCTCCCAGGCGGGCTTGAGCATCTCCAGCACGTCCGACGGGGAAAGGCCCCGCCCGGGATGGCCCTCGGGCAGCCCAATCGCGCCGGAGGCCTGGCTTTCCAAAAGGACGCGGGCCTCCTCCACGCTGAGCCCCACCGGCCGCGTTTCGGACTCGGGCGGGGAAACCGGCTCCGCGGTCATGGATTCGATCACGATGTGCCCGGCCGCATGGAACACCGGTTCCTCGGGCACCACCAACACCGCCTCCCCGGAAACCGGCTCCAGCTCATGGCCGGCCTGGCCGCTCCGGTCCGCTTCCGCCCCGGAGGGGGAGGGGGACGGGGGGGTGAAGTCCAGGGAGGCGTCGGCCAGGGCCTGAGCCATGGAGGACAGGCCGCCCTTGATCATGCGCACCAGTTGGAGGTTGCCGCCGCCGAAGATCTCCAGGCGGGAGTAGTCGCTGCCCAGGTGCAGGCAGGCCTGGGTACGCGCGCCGTCCGCCACCCAACCGCCGCGCAGGAGGTTGCGCATGGCCACGGAGGGCACGGTGATGCCCGTGAGCGGGTACCCGGCCTGCAGGAAGAGGTTGCGCAGCTTCTCGAACTCCTCGCGCTTCACGGTGTAGGCCATCACCGCCAGCTTGGCGGCCCCCTTTTCCATGACCTCGCCCTGGAGTTCGTAGTCGAAGACCACCTCCGATTCGTCGAAGGCGGCCTCCTTTTTGGCGGTCCAGTAGATGGCGTTGGAAAGCTGCTTCTTGCCCGTCTTGGGCACCTGCAGGAAGCGCAGGTCGGCGGATTCGGCCGGGACCATGGCCCACACGTCCGCATCCGTCCTGCCCAGGAAATCCTTGAGGGCCAGGCGCAGCACCAGGGAAAGCTCGGGGGCGTCGGGGGCGTCGCCCGGAAGGGGAACGGTCTTGAATTCCAGGGCGCGGGAGCGCCCCGAGGACGGGGAGAGCTTGACCATGCGGATGAACCCGCCGGAAAGCTCCACGCCCAGGCGCACGGCCCTGGGGCTTGCCTTGGGGCTTGTCCGCATCAGGGCGGACAGGTCCGGGCGCCACCTTTTTTTGGTCGGCAAGGGCTGCGGCGGCGGAGTCTGCCCCGCGCCGCTTTTGTTTCCCGAGCCCCGGCCCGATCCCCGGATCAGATCCAGGAGCTTTTCCGTGGATGATTCTTTGGAAGACGTATCCACTGTCGATGGCTCCACTATGCGTTCCCTGTTGTTTAACGTCATGGATGCGATTTACAGGGAAAAGTCAAGTGCGTTCGCATTTTCACAGTGCATTTCCACTGCACTGACCGCATGATTCCGGTTCGGACTGCGCGCCGGAAACCTCCCTCGATCCGCGCTCCCCTCCGTTCCTTTCATACTTGAAAGGGTCGCTGGACCGCACTTTCCGTGGAGCACCCCTCGCGCTCCATGCTCCGACCTTTTCCGGTGCTCATTGTTAGGGGACACATCGGATGAATGATGGACAGCATCACGGAGGTCCTGCGCGTCGATCTCCATGCTATGATGCCCGCCAAGGCGCACTGTTCAAAGAGACAGTCCATGAGTCTTCAAATTATGAAGATGCGTATGCACGTCTGTTGCACCGCCCGCGGACGCGTCCGGAAGCCGTCTGCCGGGCGTGTTTTCGCGGCGGGTCGAGCCCCGGGGCAACATCTCCTTGGACCGCGGCCGTCGATGGTGTATGGAGGGCCGAGAATTTCACCAGGAGTGCCCATGGCCCAGATCGACGCCTTCTTCACCATGATGAACGACATCGGCGCCTCGGACCTGCACCTCTCCAGCGGATCCCAGCCCATCATCCGCCTGCACGGCGCGTTGCAGCGGGTGAAGTTCAAAGTGCTCGAGCACGAGGAGCTCAAGAAGCTCCTCTACGAGATCACCCCGGAGCCCAAGATCAAGGAATTCGAGGAGCTGGGCGACGTGGACTTTGCCTACGCCGTGCCCGGCGTCTCCCGCTACCGGGTGAACTTCTACCTGCAGAGCCGGGGCGTGGCCGCCGCCTTCCGCACCATCCCGGAAAAGGTGCTCTCCCTGGAGGACCTTAAGATGCCCCCCATCCTCAAGGAGTTCTGCAAGCTGCCCAAGGGGCTGGTGCTGGTCACCGGCCCCACCGGCTCGGGCAAGTCCACCACCCTGGCGGCCATGGTCGACTTCATCAACACCCAGCGCCAGGAGCACATCCTGACCATCGAGGACCCCATCGAGTTCCTGCACCAGCCCAAGAACTGCCTGATCAACCAGCGCGAGGTGGGCCGCGACACCAGGACCTTCACCTCCGCCCTGCGCGGCGCCCTGCGCGAGGACCCCGACGTGATCCTGGTGGGCGAAATGCGCGACCTGGAGACCATTCGCCTGGCCCTGGAAGCGGCCGAGACCGGCCACCTGGTGTTCTCCACCCTGCACACCATCAGCGCCGCCAAGACCGTGGACCGCATCATCGAGGTCTTCCCCGGCGACCAGCAGGAGCAGATCCGCTCCGCCCTGTCCGAATCGCTGCGCGGCATCGTGGCCCAGACCCTGTTCAGGCGCGTGGACAAGCCCGGCCGCAGTGCGGCTCTGGAGATCCTGGTGGCCTTGCCCTCGGTGCGCAACCTCATCCGGGAGAAACGCACCTTCCAGATAAGCTCGGTCATCGAGACCGGCAAGAACCAAGGCATGCAGACCCTGGACGACGCCATCATGGAGCTGTACGACGCCCGCAAGATCTCGGCCGAGGACGCCTACAACAAATCCATCCACAAAAAGCGCTTCGTGGAACTGCTGCCCCAGGCCCCAAGCGGACTGGCCGATTAAAGAGAGCCCTTCATGCTCAGATCGCACTTCGACCACGTGGTGGGCCTTGCCCTCACCCAGGCCCCGTCCCTCTCGGACCTGCTCTTCGTGGTGGGCAAGAATGTCCAGGCCGAGTTGCACGGGGAACTGCGCGACGTGGACCTTCCCTTCGGGCCGCTCCTGGCCAGCCAGACCGAGGCCATGGCCCAGGTGCTCCTTGGCCGCAGCGTGCGCCTGTACCAGGACCTCATGGCCCGGGGCTCCTGCGACCTGTCCTACGAGCACCCCTCCAAGGTGCGCTTCAGGGTGAACATCTTCTGGCAGCGCGGCTCCCTGTCCGTGGTCATGCGCCAGCTCTCCTCCACCACCCCCACCATGGCCCAGCTCGGCCTGCCGCCCCAGTTCGGGGACATGTCCCTGGAGCGGTTCGGCCTTATCCTGGTGACCGGCGCCACGGGCACGGGCAAGTCCACCTCCCTGGCCGCGCTCATAGACGAGATCAACCTGAAGCAGGCCGTGCACATCGTCACCCTGGAAGACCCCGTGGAGTACGTCCACCCCCACAAGCGCGGCACCGTGAACCAGCGCGAGCTGGGCCAGGACTTCGACTCCTTCGCCTCGGGCCTGCGGGCCGCCCTGCGCCAGGCCCCCAAGGTGATCCTGGTGGGCGAGATGCGCGACCGGGAGACCGTGGAGACCGCCCTGCAGGCCGCCGAGACCGGCCACCTGGTCCTGGGCACCCTGCACACCTCGGACACCGGCCAGACCATCAACCGCATCATCGGCATGTTCGATGCGTCCGAGGAGCAGCTCATCCGCCAGCGCCTGGCGGCCAGCCTCAAGTACGTGGTGTCCCAGCGGCTCATGCGCAAGGTGGGGGGCGGACGCGTGGCGGCCTTCGAGATCCTGCGCAACAACCTCCAGATCCGCGAGATCATCCAGACCGGCGAATCCGGGGACAAGACCTACTATGGCGTGGTGGAGGCAGGCTCGACCTTCGGCATGTTCACCTTCGACCAGTTCCTGCTTACCCTCTACGAGAAGAACCTCATCGAGCGCGACACCGCCCTGGCCAACTCCACCGACCGGGCCAAGCTGACCCTGGCCATCGACCAGGTGCGCCTGGCCCGGGGGGAGACGGTCTCCGACCTGGGGGAACTGAAGCTGGACCTGGACTACAACAAGCCCGCCGGGAAGGACGACGAATTATGAGCGCGCAGCAGCAACCGGCCATCGAGCCGGAAATGATCCCCTACGGCATGAAGGCCGCCCTGATCTGCCTGGACGAAGGCCCTTGGCGCGAGGGGGCCAGGGCCTACTTCGCGGGCCAGGGCTACTACCTCATGGACGAGCCGGACCCGGAACCGGCGGCCGCCAGGCTCCGCTTGAACGCCGTGGACGCGGTGGTGGCGGGCGCGGGCAAGGCCGCGGCTCTTCAGGAGATGCACGCCCGGCCGGGCTTAAGGCGGCGGGAGACGGTGCTCTTCGTGGTGGGGGAGTATTCCAGCCTGGACGCCTGGGCGGCCTTCGCCTCCGGAGCGGATTGGGTGCTCTCCGAGGCCGACGCCGGGCGCTGCCCCGAACTGCTGGCCGAGGCCCTCAAGCGCCAGGAGGCCGCCCGGGAGCCCTGGCGGCTGGCGGAAGGGGCGCCGGCCCGGTGAGAGCTGGTGGGCCAGGCGAGCCAGGCGAGCCCAAGTGAGCCAAGTGAGCCAGGCCAGTCAGGCCAATCAGGCGAGTTCGAAAGGGGCTTACCCAGGTGACGCAGCGCTGACGACCTTGTTCCTGCCCCCGCGTTTGGCCTCGTAAAGGGCTGCGTCCGCCGCCCTCACCAATCCCACGGCCTTGGCGGGGTTGCCATGCTGCGTCCGGCAAGCCCCGGGACTCCAGGAAAGATCGCCGGTCGCCGGGGGAGCGCTCCCGGGATGGCTGGCGACCCCGATGCTGACGGTCACCAGGTGCTCCTCGGCGGCCGGCACGCGCATCTTCGATACGGCTTCCCGGATCATCTCGGCCACGTGCAGGGCGCTCTCCATGTCGCACGCCGGCAGGATCACCGCGAATTCTTCGCCTCCGTAACGGGCCGCCACCTCGCCCGGCCTTTTGGCCAGGGATGTCAACACCGCGGCCACCATCCTGAGACAGTCGTCTCCGGCCAGGTGCCCGTGGCGGTCGTTGAAACACTTGAAATGGTCGATGTCGGCCATGATCAGGGACAGGGCGCTGCCTGATCGGCAAGCCCGCCGCAACTCCTGCTCAAGGGCGACGTCGAAAGCGCGCCGGTTGGCCAGGCCCGTCAAACGGTCCAGCGAGGCCAACCGGTGCAACTGGTCGCTCCTGCGCTTCAAGGCCAATTGGGATTTTACCCGCGCCCGGACTATCGGCGGGTTGGGCGGCTTGGAAATGAAATCCACGGCCCCGGCTTCAAGCCCCCTCGTTTCGCTTGCGACATCCGTGAGTCCGGTCACGAAGAGGATGGGCAAATCGAAAAACTTCGGATCATCCTTGATGATCCTGCAGACTTCGTATCCGCTCATGCCGGGCATGATTGCGTCCAGAAGAACAATGTCGGGCAGATATTCCCTGACGAGGCTTACGGCTTCCTCTCCATTCCCGGCGAAAGAGACGATGCCCAAATCGCGCACAATATGAAAAAGATAATGCGCGGCGCACACATCGTCTTCCACGATCAGGATCCGGGGTCTTGAAACGCCGCGTGAAGTGCTTTTTCCGGTGGATGTCATTTCACCCCCGCCGAGGACATGGTTCTTCCCACCTGTGTGGTGCGCCATGCTTTTGAGATTGGCATGCAAAACCGAAGACTCCGGCACCCTCCACCAATATCGTCCCAAGCCACAGTAATTTCACATAATATATCGGAATAATATCCAATAATCACACTTTGCGAATCAGTTATCGCCCCCATTCGGCAGTGTAAAACCCCCCACCCCATCCCGGCCGCCTCGGAGACCTGGAGACGGACCACCTGGCCTGCGCTTAAGGCCGGATGCGTCCAGATTGGCCTCTCGTTCACGGGCAAGATGACAAACAACACCCAAGTATCTTCTTGACGTCATGAAGAAACGGGTTGAACATTTTGCAAAATATCCACGCTCAGTGACTGTTATTTAACCTACATAATTCAATAAAACGTACTTTTCCGCACCGCTAATTCTGCCGTCCGATGTTGACAATGCTCAAAAGCATGCTAAGATTACAAGACTAGAAAATCGAGTTATCCGCTCAATTTTCTTATGCAACAGGCGAACTCGTCTTTCTCCCTGGCAATGTGAAGGCGTCATAAATCAAGGACTTGGGACGAAACGAACGGCGGAAGATCGCCAGCCTGCGCCGATCGTCCTTCCCTGGTAACAATCCAACGATTTCGGAGGCATACCATGGCTACAGCATCAAAAGAGCGAAGTTCCCACCCCAAGGGGGCGCCCAGAACCGCCCAAGGCTCCCAGGAGGCTGCAACGACAACCCTCGTCAATTATCTCGGCGGCCTCAATTTTCCGGCCAAGAAGGATGTCGTTTTGAAACAGGCCAAACACAACGGCGCGGACAAGGCGACACTCGGCACAATCCAGAATATTCCCGCGAAAAATTTCGTCAGCCTGGACGTTCTCGTGAAGCAATTCGGGCAGGCTGCCCAAAGCCAGTAGGCCTCCTGGCGGCCTGCTGACAAAGTCGATTTTTGCAGTCCGTCCAAAAACAGCGCGGACAAGGCGCACGAAAAAGCCAAGCCCGATGCGTATTCCCCATGCGCGCGGGTTTGGCTTTTTTGCGGCAATGCAGCCTGCGTGGAAAGGCCCCACGCCCCGGAGACTCTTTCCCCGGATTTTGGGCCTCACAGAAACGAGATGCTCGCCGCCTCTTCGATAGTGGTATGCCCGGCCACCACCTTGGACAGGGCGTCCATCTTGAGCGTGGAGAACACCCCGGCCTCAACGGCGGCCTGTTCGATCTCCCGGGCGGAGGTCTGGCGGACGATCATGTCCTGCACCAGGTCGTCCACGTAGAGCACCTCGTACACGCCCACCCGGCCCTGGTAGCCCAGGCCGTTGCAGTCCGGGCAGCCCTTGCCGCGCATGAACACCACGTTCTTGTGGCGCTGCATGTCGAACAGGTCCACCAGCTCCTTGGGGGGGGTGTAGGGCTCCTTGCACTTGGGGCAGATGCGCCTGACCAGCCTCTGGCCCACCACCACGGCCAGGGTGGAGGACACCAGGAACGGCTCGATGCCCATCTCCATGAGCCGGGTCACGGCCTGGCAGGCGGAGTTGGTGTGTACCGTGGAGAGCACCTGGTGGCCGGTGAGGGCCGACTGCACCGCGATCTGGGCGGTTTCGCCGTCGCGGATCTCGCCGACCATGATGATGTCCGGGTCCTGGCGCAGGATGGCCCTCAGGCCCGAGGCGAAGGTCATGCCCGCCCGGACGTTGAGCTGCACCTGGCGGATGGTCTCGATGCGGTACTCCACCGGATCTTCCAGGGTGATGATGTTCACCCCGGTCCGGTCCAGCTGGCGCAGGATGGCATAGAGCAGCGTGGTCTTGCCCGAGCCGGTGGGGCCGGTGGCCAGGATCATGCCGAAGGGGCGGTCCATGCCTTTCTGGATCTTGCGGCGGTCCTCCTCGCTCACCCCGAGCTCCTCCATGTTGCTGCCCTTGGAGGAGCGGATGAGCAGGCGCAGCACCAGGTTCTCGCCGTGGATGGTGGGCAGGGTGGAGGCGCGCACGTTGATCTCCTTGCCGTCGAGCACGAAGGAGAAGCGGCCGTCCTGGGGAATGCGGGTGACGGTGATGTCCATGTTGGCCAGGAGCTTGAGCCTGGAAAGCACGGTCAAAAACACCGACTTGGGCGGGGTGGGGAATTCGCGCAGCTCGCCGTCGATGCGGAAACGCATCTGGATGGTGGTCATCATGGGCGAGAGGTGGATGTCCGAGGCCCGCTCGCGCACGGCCTGGGCCAAAATCTGGTTGACCAGGCGCACCACCGGGGCTTCCTGCACGGCGGACTGCAGGGAGCCCGCCAGGTCCATGGACTCCTCGGTCTCCTCGCCCGACTGCACCGAAAGCTCGTCGATGATGCCCAGCATGTCCCCCATGTGGGACAGCACCCCGTACTGGCCGGCCATGAGCTCCTCGAGCTCGGCCTTGGTGCAGAAGACCGGCTCCACCCCGAGCATGGCCACGCGCTCCACCTGGTCCAGGCTGTTGATGCTCTCGGGGTCCGCGGTGGCCACGAAGAGCACCCCCCGGGTCAACTTGAGCGGCACCAGGTTCAGCCTGCGGGCCAGATCCTCGGGCAGGGTCTCCTTGAGGGTCTTGTCCAGGGGGTATTTTTCGGAGGAATACTTGTCGATCTTGAGTTCGCGGCTGATGAACTCGATGAGTTCGTTCTCGTTGAGCCGCCCCTGGTGCATGAGGTATTCGACGATCTTCCAGCCGGACTTGCGCTGGATCTGCCGGACCTGGTCCACCTCGTTCTGGGATACCAGCCCGGAATCGACAAGTTTTTCGTGAAGCGCCTTCATCGGATAAAAACCCCGAAATATCTGGATATGAACGACTCTTAACCCGACCGGCCAAGGCTGTCCACGCCTTCCGGATGTTCGCAATGAAAATGGACACGGCGCCCAAGGTGGGGTACGCAGCAATGAGCCAGAAGTACATAAAGAAGGAAGACGCCCTGATGACCACGGTAGCCGGAACACAGATCTACGTCGACACGTTCTTCGCCAGGCAGCCCATCTTCGACGCCGGCAACAACGTGTTCGGATACGAGCTTCTCTACCGCAAGACCCCCCTGGAGCGATCCGCCAATTTCACGGACAAGGACGTGGCCACCCTGTCGGTGATCTCCACCGCCCTGCTCTCCTCGCCCGAGCCCGACCAGACGGGCAAGAAGATCTTCATCCACTTCTCCCCCGATTCCATCCTGGCCGACGTCCCCTCGGCCCTGCCCCCCAAGACCACCGTGGTGGAGGTGGAACCGAGCCTTGAGGTTCCGGAGGAGTTCGATCAGGCCCTGGTCAGGGTCAAGGAGCGGGGCTACACCATCGCCCTGAACCACTTCCTGCCCGGCCAATGCGCCAGGCGCCTGGTGGAGCTGGCGGACATCGTGTTCGTGGACGTGATGGACAAGGACGAGGCCGGGATCGCCTCGGTGCTCAAGGAGCTTGCGGACTTGAAGTGCATGCTCGCGGCCAAGCGCGTGGAGGACATCGGGCATTTCCAACTGGCCAAGAAGCTCGGCTTCAAGCTGTTCCAGGGATTCTTCTTCGAGAAGCCCATCATAGTCCCGGGCCGCAAGCTCCCCTCCAACAAGATCACCCGCCTCAACCTGTACCGCACCCTGGAAAAGGAAGAGATGGACCTGGAGGAGCTCACCCGCAACATCGAGTCCGACGTGTCCATCAGCTTCCGCCTGCTCACCTTCATCAACTCCCTGGCCTTCGGGCTGCGCTACAAGGTCAGCTCCATCCGGCACGCCATCCTCATGCTCGGCTGGCAGCAGATCAAGAGCTGGCTGTGGCTGGTGGTGCTCTCCGACGTGATGCCCCCGGACAAGACCTCGGAGCTGCCCTACCTGTCCTCCATCAGGGCCAAATTCCTGGAGCGCGCCGCGGTCAACCACAACATCCGGTCCATTTCGCCGGACACCCTGTTCCTCATGGGCCTGTTTTCCCTGCTTGAACCCATGCTGGACACCCCCATGCGCGAACTGGTGGACTCCCTGCCCCTGGACGACGCGGTCAAGGAAGCCCTGTGCGGGGAGAGAAACGTCTACAGCGACTGGCTGGACGTGGCCAAGTGCTTCGAATCGGGAGACTGGACCCGGCTGGACGAATTGACCCGCGCGCACGGGCTGGACCCCATCAAGGTGGCCAGTTCCTATTGCGAGGCCCTGGTCTGGGCCAAATCTCTTTACGAACAGGCGGCGCCGGCTGCTTAGAACCCCTTAACGGAGGAACCCATGCGAAAGACCGTCCCCTTCCTGGCCCTGATCCTGATCCTGACCCTGGCCCTGGCCGCCCAGGCCCTGGCCGCCGAGAAGCGCATCGTGTTCATCGACCAAGCCGGGCAGGAGATCAAGGGCATCTTCCTGGCCAAGGCTGGCACCGCCGTGGTCGGACCCGGCTGGGGCAGGAACCTGCTGGACAAGTGGAAGCTCAAGCCCGGGAAGCGCGTCAACATCGCCGTCCCCCACGACCAGGGCGACTGCAAGTTCGATCTGAAATACCTCGTCAGAGAAAAAGAGGCCTACGTCATCAAGGACGTGGACATCTGCCAGGCCGTGGAGATCACCCTGTTCCTGAAGGACGGCCAGGCCTGGGCCAACGTCAAGTAAGGCGCGACAAGGACCCGGGGGCGCAGCCCGGGCGGCTTTGCCGCCGCGACGCGCACCCGGGAAACACGAGGACCGGGTCTGTTCCGGTCGGGCCACGCCCCCACCGGAACAGGCCCGGCCGGACCCAAGCCCCACCCCCATGAGCCAGCCGAACCGCACCGTCACCATCTCGTTCATGCCCTCCATGAGTCATCTGGACCCGGAGGAGTGGAACGCCCTGGCTGAGGACGCTCCGCCCTTCATGCGCTGGGAATGGCTCAACCTCCTGGAGGTCTCCGGGGCGGTCCACCCCGAAACCGGCTGGCTGCCGTCGCATTGCGTCGTGTTCGAGGGCGACCGCCTGATCGCCGCCGCACCCCTGTACGTCAAGATGCACGGCCTGGGGGAGTTCGTCTACGACCAGCTCTGGTCCGAAGCGGCCAGGAGCCTGGGACTGCCCTACTATCCCAAGCTTACGGCGGCCAACCCCTTCACTCCCGCGGCCGGATACCGTTTCCTGTCGGCCGGGGACATCCCCAGGCAGGCCGTGAACCGGGTCATGCTGGAGGCCATGGACCAGCTCTGCCGAGCCCGGGGGCTTTCCGGCCTGCACGTGCTCTTCGCCGAGGACTTTTTCGCCGACGAACTGGAAAACCTGGGCTTAACGGCCTGGGAGCACCAGGGATTTCTCTGGACCAACCAGGGATACGGCGATTTCAAGGACTTCCTGGCCCGGTTCCGCACCAGCCAGCGCAAATCCATCCGACGCGAGCGCGAACGCCTTCTTGAGGCCGGAGTGCGCGTTACGGTGGTGGCCGGCCAGGACGCCCCGGACTCGTGGTTCGCACTCATGCACCATTACTACGAAGACACCAACGACAAGTTCGGGGAATGGGGCTGCAAGTTCCTGCCCCTGGGCTTCTTCGAGGGCCTGGCGGGCCCGCTTCGGGAGAGCCTGGCCTTCTCGGCCGCTTTCCTGCCCGGCGAGGAGGACCCCGTGGGCCTGGCGCTCCTGGTCCACGGCGGCGACACCCTGTACGGGCGATACTGGGGGGCGGCCCGGGAAATCCCCTTCCTGCACTTCGAGTTGTGCTACTACGCGCCCATCGAGTGGGCCATCGCCCAAGGAGTCAGGTTCTTCGACCCCGGCATGGGCGGCGAGCACAAGCCCCGCCGGGGCTTCGACTCCCGCGCCACCCGCAGCATGCACCGCTTTTACGACCCGCTCATGGAACACGTGTTCAACCGCAACGTCCCCAAGATCAACGAGGTCATCCGCGAGCACATCAAGGACCTGCAGGACATGTCCGCCTTCAAGGCGGATTGCGGGGCCTGATCGGTCCGGGCCCGACGGGTGAAAAGCCTCCTTCGAGGGGGCATCATCATGCCACCGGGTCTGCCGGTGGCAGCTGACTCCAAGTCAAAACCGGCGATGGGAAATGGCGTACTTGCGCAGGGCATTCATGTCCGAAAGCCTCAGCTTGTTGATCATCCGCCCGCAATACGTCTCCACGGTGCGGGTGCTTATGCTCAAGGCGGCCGCGATCTCCTGGCGCGTGTCCCCCCGGCCCAGGCGCGAAAGAATCTGGCATTCCCGGACGCTTAGACCCTGCTCCGGGTCGACCGGGGCCGAATCGCTCGACCCCTCGGCCAGGCTCTGGGCCGCCCGGGGACTGAGGAATCGTTGTCCGGCCATGACGTTCGCGACCGCCTCCAAAAGCACCTTGGGTTTCTCGCGTTTGGTGACGTAGCCCAGCGCCCCCAAGCGCAAGGCCCGTTCGATGGTTTCCGAGGCCTCGTGCATGGAATACACCAGACCCGGAATGCCGAGCTCGTCCAGGTCGAGGAGCAGGTCGAAGCCGCTGTTTTCATCCATGGAAAGATCGAGCAGCACCAGATCGATTCCGCCCCCGCTGAGCCGGACCAGGGCCTCATGGCGGTTGTCGGCCTCGCCGGCAATCACATGGCGATCAGCGGCCAACAGCATGGCCACGCCATGACGAACGGCCGGGTGATCATCGACCAGCAACATCCGGGCAATCGGCCCTCCATTTGCCGGGTTCACTGAAGCGCCCTCATGGCTCGTTGCCGGGCGTCACGGACTGGGGGCCGAGACAATGCACCGTGCACCGCACCTCGGTGCCGCCCCCGGTCGCGTCGGAGATTTCGAGCTCGGCCCCGATGATCCTGGCCCGGTGGGCCATGATCTCAAGTCCCAATCCGCCCACGGAGGAGGAAGCGGCGGCGCGACCGATGCCGTTGTCGACCACGGACAGGACCAGTCGGTCGGCCGACGCGCAGCAAAGGCTCACCTGGATGCGGCTGGCCTTGGCATGTTTGACGGCGTTGGCCAGGGCTTCCTGGGCGATGCGGTGCAGGATCGTGACGTGAGGGTTGAGGCATTTTGCGCAGCGTAGCTCCTTGCGCAGTTCCACATCGATGCCGCTTGCTCCGGACACCCGCCGGACCAGGGCATCCAGGGACGGCCCGGGGCTCTTGGGATCGTGTTCCAATGGCCAAAGCCCTCGGGACAGATCGTAGGCGCCATCCACCGAGACGTCGAGCAGCTGGCTCAACCGCGCCAGTTCCTCGGCAACGAGGCCTTGGGTGAGCTGATCTTCCAGTAACGCACAGCTCAGACGGGCACTGGTGAGGTGCTGGCACAGGCCGTCGTGCAACTCATGGCTGATGCGTCGACGTTCTTCTTCGCTTATGTGGACGATCTTGCGCTCCAGCCGGTTGCGCTCGGCCATCTCCTTGCGCAGAGTGTAGTTGTTGCGTTCAAGGGCCACGGACAGGCTTTGCGCTCTCGAAAACGCCTTGGAAAAACGCTGGGCCAGGGCCTGGGCTTGGGAAAGAACATACAGGACCAGGCCGAAGTGTAACAGTATCCCGGACTGATGCTGATGGGCCGAGTTTATGAATCCAGCATGAGTCAGCATGGTGTTTACGCCCAATAAAGCCATAAAACCATAGCCAACAAGAATAAATATCGCCCCATCATGTCCGCGCCGAACGCTAACAACCAATTTATAAATGGAATAAACGATTATGGTGATAGTAAAAAAGAAAGAATATGCAATAATGTTCATGAAGAAATACAGGGGGCAACTTAGCAGGATCAACAGAAAAATGACAGACACGGCATCGATAACGTGCTGTATTTTCCGGGAAAACTCCTGCGGGTAAAGCGTTCTAAGGAATCGGTATCCGATCGGACGGGTTATCAGGTAGCATGCTATATGAATTTTATATAACAACACAGGATTGATGTCGGTCATAAAAAGACGAATCACCCATTCCGTCGCATCGCCGGAAATAAAATATCCCGTCCAAAACAAACAGAGGAGTCCAAAACAAAGGTAGATACTATTATGTTTTTTCTGAAAAAAAAGGATGAAATGGTACAGGCCCATGATCAACGTGGTGCCGACGATTATCAGTGCGAGCCCCCAGAAGCGTAAATGTTTCAGCTCTAATATTTCCGGCGTCCCCAGCAGGATCGAGGCTGGGACGCCGCCCTGGATATAGTTGTAATTGGAAATCCTCAGCACCAGGTCCAGAGGCGAGCCGTGGGAGGGTAGTATGGCCAGAACCAGGGACGGGTCCGGCTTTTCGGTCGCGGCATCATTGCCCAGCACACCGCTGGCGGCCACGAGGCTGCCATTGACCCAGAGCTTGTAGGCGCTGCGGATGTCGAAAAGTCGCAGCATGAGTTGTTTTTCGCCAGGTCCGGGCAGGATCCGTAATCGAAGGGTGGCCTCCCCCCTGTCACCCAGGGGGCTGCCGTTTAGCATGAATCCTTTCCAGGACCCGGGAAAATTCAAGTAGCCGGTTCTGTTTGGAATTTTGGCGGGGTCGGTAAAATCTTCGGGTCCCAGCTGCTTGTCCCAATACAATTCCCACTGGCCGTTAAGGGCGACCGGTCCCTGGCTCCGGAAATCGTAGGCCGCCAGATCGAGTAAGCCGTTTCGGGCCTGGGGAAGGGTTCCCGGGTTGCGCCCGCAGCCCGCGAGCGTTGCGACAAGGGCCACGGCCAACAGAAAAAGGCCTGATCGGACACGGAATTGAGGATGCCCGGACAGCACGGGGGGAGCGTCGCCTGGCAACGCGACCGTGTCTGCCCTGCATGAACATCCGGAAACATATCCCGCTTGGCTGGAGAAGTACCTCACCCGTTGTTCTTCATTTTCCGAACCTGACCATTCCCGAGAGCGGCCTGTAAGGCAATTGCCGGACATACAGAATCGCCGCTATCTGCAATATTTACAACCGGTTCACAATGCCGACGGCTTGTGTCGTTTCCCCGGACGAGCAACCACGCGGCCTCATCCGGGTTTGCGCACGCTGCAACCGTCACTATCCCAGGGCGTTGCATGAAGGCAACCGCCCAGGCCAGGGCGGAATGGAGCTGTTTCGGCCGGGTACACGTCCCAGGCCGCCAGCGTGGGGCTCAAGTACTCATTCTGGACTCTACGGCCGGGGGACGATGCCCGGCAAACACACCTGCTCTTTCGACGATGACAGGTGTTCAGGAGGACGCATGTCTCGATTTGACAGTCCGCGCACCCTGCGCCTTGCTGTTCTTTTCCTGGCGCTGGCGCTTGCCGGCCAGGCCTTTGCGGCCGACAAACCCAATATCGTCTTTATGCTGACCGACAACCTCGGCTACGGGGAGCTTGGTGTATACGGTGGAGGCGTACTGCGCGGCGCCCCCACCCCGCGTATCGACACCCTGGCCTCGGAGGGTCTGCGCCTAACGAATTTCAATGTCGAGGCCGAGTGCACCCCGTCGCGCTCCGCGCTTATGACCGGGCGGTTTTCAATCCGCTCCGGGACCTACGCGGTGCCCATAGGCGGCGGGCCGGAGGGGTTGACCCAGTGGGAGGTCACCTTGGCCGAGCTTTTGTCCGCCCAAGGGTACGCCACGGGCATCTGGGGCAAGTGGCACTTGGGCAGCAGCGAGGAACGCTTGCCCACCCATCGGGGCTTCGACGAATGGTACGGTATCCCTCGCACCTACGACGAGGCCATGTGGCCCTCGGAGAACCAGGAAAAGGGCATGTGGCCATCCGTCGGCGCGAACCAGGGCTGGAACGCCAGTATCGCCCCGCCCGAAAATATCTACGAGGCCGTCAAAGGTCAAAAACCCAAAGTGGTGGGGACGCTGGACCTTGAGCAGCGGCGACTCATGGAAGGGGAGATCACCCGGCGCAGCATCGACTTCATGCGCCGCCAAGCCAAGGCCGGAAAACCCTTTTTCGCCTATATCTCCTTCTCGCTCATGCACATGCCCACACTGCCCCACCCGGATTTCGCGGGCAAGACCGGCAACGGCGACTGGGCGGACTGCCTGGCTGAGATGGATTACCGCGTGGGACAGGTGTTGGACGCGCTCAAGGAAATGGGCGTGGCGGACAATACCCTGGTCGTATTCACCAGCGACAACGGGCCGGAAGCCACCCATCCTTGGGAGGGGTGGGCCGGACCCTGGCGCGGCACATATTTCACGGCCATGGAAGGTTCACTTCGTGTACCGTTTATTCTGCGCTGGCCGGGGAAGGTGCCGGCGGGCAGAACGAGCAACGAGATCGTGCACATCGTGGACTGCTTCACAACTCTGGCCCATGTGGGCGGGGCGGAGATTCCCAAGGACCGTCCCATCGACGGGGTGGACCAGCTTGATTTCTTCATGGGCAAGAAGGAGCAGTCCAACCGGGAAGGGTTCCCGGCTTTCGTGGCCGATCGCCTGTCCGCGGTAAAATGGCGCAACTGGAAGGCTCACTTGATCTGGCAGGAGAACATGTACGACCCGCCGCAGGTTCTGCCTCTGCCCAAGCTTGTGAATCTGCTGACCGACCCGCTGGAGATGCACGACGTGGGGGCCAAGAATTCCTGGGTGGCCGTGCCTATCAACAAACTCATGCGAGACTTCGAAGAAAGCTTGAAGAAATATCCGCCCATTCCCATAGGAACACCGGACCCGTACTCCCCCCCTAAATAAGCGGGGCTCCGTACAGGAGTTTCGAACCTGGCTTGGGAGCGGCCTTTCATTCACAGACCGCGTAATACGGGAACCATGTAAAATGATTCGCCAATATAAACACATCCACCAAACCGTGCGTTCCCTGCCCCTTGTCCTGGTTCTGGCTGTGGGCGTCCTCCTGGCCTCTGCGCCAGCCTCGGCCATGGAAGGCGGGGTCAGTCATTATAACCAGGGGACGTACGGCGATTTTCTCATGGGCTATGTTCCGGAGTCGGGGCTTTATGTGCGAAACGACTCCATGTTCCAATCGACCCGTTTGAGCGGCACGGTGATGGGGGGACGAGCCTATGGCCGTCTGGATTCCCAGTTGGTCATAAATCTCACAAAAATCACCGGAATGATCGACCTGCCGGCCATCGGAGGATTCCTGGGCGCCGGCATCGGGGTGCCGGTGATTATCAACAATCATATCACCGGCAGCCTGGCGGGAAATTCCCTGAGCCGCTCAAGCACATCCAACCAGCTCCAGGAGAGTCATTTCCAGCAGTCCGGAGGGGGCAATCGGGGAGGCATTTCGGACATCTTCCTCATGCCGCTTATTTTCGCCTGGAATTTTGGAGAGTGCCATCTGGTTGTCTCGCCGGTGCTTTTTCTGCCGACCGGCTACTACAACGCCAACACCCTGACCAACCTGGGAATGAATTACCTCACCTTCGATGGCAACGTGGCCTTCACTTGGCTAAACCAGCAGGGCTATGAAGTTTCTTTCAACGCGGGGTATGCGGTAAACGGCGAGAACCGGGCTACAAACTACCAAAGCGGCAATGAATTCCATTTCGACTGGACCGCTGCCTACCATGCGAACGAGAGGCTTGCCCTGGGCGCTGTGGGCTACCTGTATGCTCAGACCACTCCAGACACCGGCTCCGGAGCCACGTTCGGGGCCTACATGTCCTCGGCGGCCGGCATTGGTCCGGCTGTTAGCTATACGGCGCCTGTGGCCGGCAAGGACGTGACGCTCACGGTCAAGTGGCTGCACGACGTCAGCGCCGTCAACCGCTTGCAAGGTGATGTGGTCTATTGCTCGTTCGCCTTTCAGTTTTAGGGACCGGCATTCGTCTCACCGTACTATTTTATTTAAATATATCAATGACTGAAATACTTTTTCTCATGCCAGACGAATGAAGGCAACCATCATGCGCCTTTTCCCCGCGATCATCCTCTTGGCCATCCTTTCGTCCGCAGTGCTTGATAATTCGTCCCTGGCCCAGGGCACTCGTTCCGCTGCCCCTGCCGCTTCGAGCGCAAAAGTCACCGGCTCGGCAGGATGCAGAAGCTGCCACGAGAAGTTCTACCAACTCTGGTCCACTTCCTTTCACGGTCTGGCCATGCGCCCCTATTCAGACGCTTTCGCCAAGGAGCAGCTGCCGAAGGACCCAAGCGACGTCCCTGTGGGACAGGCGATCTACAGGGCGGAAACCGGACCGGGCCAGGGGTGGGTGAAGGAAACGCGTGGTGGACACGTGCAGAAATACCGCATCGCCTACGTGCTTGGCGGGAAAAATGTCTTCTATTTCCTGACACTCCTGGACAAAGGGCGCCTGCAGACCCTGCCCGTGGCCTACGACGTGCGCAAACGGGAGTGGTTCGACATGGCCGCAAGCGGGGTGCGCCACTTCGCGAACGCCGCCAGCCAGGCCCTGGACTGGAAGGACTGGCCCTACACCTTCAACACCGGCTGCCACGGCTGCCACGTGAGCCAGCTCTCAACCAACTACGACCAGGCTACCGGCACCTACCACACCACCTGGGTGGAACCGGGCATCAACTGCGAGACCTGCCACGGCCCAGGCAAGGAGCACGTGGTGGTCTGCCAGGCCGCGCCCAAGGGATCGCCGCCCAAGGACCTCAAGCTCATTCGGGGCGGGCGCAGCTTCACCCCTGAGCAGAACAACGCCCAGTGCTCCACCTGCCACGCCAAAGCCGTGCCTATCACGCCCGGCTTCAAGCCCGGCGACCGCTTCTTCGACCACTTCGATCTGGTGACCTACGAGAATCCTGACTACTACTCGGACGGACGGGACCTGGGCGAAAACTACACCTACACCTCCTGGTCCAGGAGCCCCTGTGTGAAGTCCGGCAAGCTGGACTGCCTGCATTGCCACACCTCAAGCGGGCGCTACAGATTCACGGACCCGGCCCACGCCAACGACGCCTGCCTGCCCTGCCACGCTTCGCGCGTGGCCGAGGCGGCCGAGCACTCCCACCATCCGGCGGGCAGCCCGGGTAGCCGGTGTATTTCTTGCCATATGCAAAAGACCGAGTTCGCCCGCATGTCCCGCAGCGACCACTCCATGCTCCCGCCCACTCCAAGGGCCACCATGTCCTACGGCTCGCCCAACGCCTGCAACACCTGCCACGCGGACAAGGAACCGGCCTGGGCCGATTGGCACGTGCGGGCATGGCACGAGAACGACTACCAGGCCCCGATCCTCAACCAGGCGGCTCTGGTGGAAGCGGCGCGCAAAAGGGACTGGAACCGGCTTCCCCGGATGCTTGCATACCTGGGAGAGGACGGGGCCGACCCCATTGTCGCAGCCTCGCTGCTGCGCCTTCTCCGGAATTGCCCGGACCCGGGCAAGGAAGAAGCCATCGTAAAGGCCGCAACCTCCCCTTCGCCCCTGGTGCGGGCCGCTGCGGCCGAGACCCTGGCCGGGACAGCTTCGCGCCAGGCCCGTGACGCCCTGGTGAGGCTGACCGCCGACGACTTCCGACTGGTGCGCATCCGCGCCGCCGCATCACTGTCCGGCCAGCCTCAGGACGCACTCAAGTTGTCCGAGGCCGAAGCGAACAACGTTCAGATCGCCACCAAAGAGTATCTGGACTCCCTGTCGGCCCGCCCTGACGTTTGGACCTCGCCGTACAATCTGGGGAACTATTACATGAGCCAAGGCGATTTCAAGCGGGCCGTGACCTGCTTCGAAGCGGCCTGGAAGATGGACCCGGCAAGCCTGCCCCCCAGGGTCAACGCTTCCATCGCTTATTCCAGAATGGGGGAGCGGGCCAAGGCGGAAAGCGCTTTGCAGGAGGCCCTGAAACAAAGTCCCGAAGACGCCACGGCCAACTTCAACATGGGGCTTTTAAAGGCTGAACAGGGGAACATGGCCGAGGCCGAAAAGCATCTGCGGGCCGCGCTCAAAAGCGATCCGGCCATGGCCGAAGCGGCTTACAATCTGGGCGTGCTGCTCGCTCGGGACAATCCTCAGCAAGCCGTGGACTATTGCCGCCAAGCGGCCGAGCTTCGCCCGGACGCGCCCAAGTACGCATACACCTGGGCTTTTTTTCAGGCTCAAACAGGAGACCAGGCCGGAGCGGTTACGGTTCTGACCAACCTGCTCAGGCGCTACCCGAATTACCGGGACGCGGCCAGACTGCTGGCCAAGATTGAACGGATGAAGCCCTGAAACACCCTTCCGGCTGTTATGACAATTCCAGCTGGTCCCCTCCGCTCATGCGCGACACCAAAACCTTGAGGTCCGAGACCTGGCGGGCCAGGTCCGAAATGGCCTCGGCGGACTGGTTCATGCCCTGGGCCGTTTCCGAGGCAATGGCGTTGATCTCGTCCACGCTGCGGTTGATCTCTTCCGAAGTGGCGGACTGCTGCTCCGCGGCCGTGGCGATGGAGGTTATCTGGTCCACTGACCTGCTGGCAATGGTCAGGATTTCCTTCAGCGCCGCCCCGGCCTCGGCCGCCAGTCTGTTTGAAGTCTCGATGGCCACGACAGCCTGATTCACGCTGTGCACGTTCTTGTCCACGGTGCCGGTGATGTTCTTGATGGAGCCGGTGACCTCGGTGGTAGCGGCCGTGGTCCGCTCCGCCAGTTTGCGCACCTCGTCGGCCACCACGGCGAATCCGCGCCCGGCCTCGCCCGCCCTGGCCGCCTCGATGGCCGCGTTCAAAGCCAGCAGGTTGGTCTGGTCCGCGATGTCCTGGATCACGTTTATGATGTTGGTGATCTCCGCGGCTTGGCGCCCAAGCTCGTTGATCTCGCTTGAGAGTTCCACGGACATGGTGTTGACCTGGCCCATGGCCGTGATGACCTGGTTCACCGCCCCGGCTCCCAGATTGGACTTCTCCTGCACTTCCTTGGCTCCCTGGGCGGCCTCGGACGCGTGCCGGGCCACTTCGATCACCGTGGCGTTCATCTCCTCCATGGCCGTGGCCGTGGACGCGGTTCGGTCGCGCTGGTTCTCCGTGCCCCGGGAGGCCTCTTCGATCTGGGCCGCCAGTTCTTCGGAAGCGGCCGCCACCCGCTGGGTGAATCCGTCTATCTCCTCGGCCACCTCAAGAAGCTGTTTGTGGTTTTTCTCCACCTGGCGCTGGTTCCTGACCATACCGGTCATATCGGTCCATATGGCGCAGCCGCCGACAAGGTGGTTGTCCAGGTCGTAGAGAGGCACGGCGTCCACGCGCAGATACTTTTTCGCGCCTGTCCTGGTGGAAATGGTCGCCTCCAGTCCGATCCGAGGCTGCTTGTCAGCGACAACTTGCTGCACCACGGGAATCATTTTAGGATCATTATGAGTGAGTTCCCCCACTTTTTTTCCCTTCCAGGAATCCGGCGTGCCCCCGGCCTCCATGAAGTCGATCATTTCCTGATTCACCAGCAGGATGGCGCCATCCCTGTCGCAAATCACATTTGGAGCCTTGATGGCGTCCAGCACTCCCTGGATGAAGCCGATCTTTTCCTTCACCGTGGCCGCCAACCGCTGCACGGACGCGGCCGTTTCTCCCAGGGCGTCCCTGGCCTCGTAGTTGATGGAAACGTTGTAGTCGCCCTGAGCGATCTGTTCCGAGGCCTGGGCGATGCGTTTGACCGGGGCCATGAGCACCCGGGATATGATCAGGAACAGGGTGACCCCGGAAACGAGCATGGCCATGAGCAGGCCGATCAGGGATGACTCGTAGACCACCCAATCCAGCCCATGCAGGGTTTCGGTCCGGGTCATCCCAAAATAGATTTTCCACTTGAAGGGGGAATAGGTCGTCAAAGCAGCCACCTTCTGCTCGCCGTTATAGTCGTAGATAAGATATTTCAACGTGTTGTCGCTCAGAAGCTTGCCTAACGGAAAAACCTTCTGAGCCTCCTGGTTGTTCCAGGCCGGATTGGGGTGGTAGACGAAGACCCCCTTATCATCGATGATATAAGGGTATCCCTTGCCGTTCACATTCACGGATTTGAGGTATTCCAAAAGGCCCTTGCTGAACACGTTCAGGCCCGCGAAAGTGGCCCCAATAACCTTGTCGCCTAGCATGATGGGTTTGTAGTCCACGAATTTCATCACCCCGCCCACCGTGGCCAATCCCGTGTAGGCCTTTCCGGACAGCAGGGAGTCATGCACGGGCCCTTCCGTAATGGAGGTTCCGACCATGCGTTTCCCTTCTTGTTCAACGTTGGTGGAAATCCGAATCAAAGCGTTGCCATCGCGTGCGAAGAGCGTGGCGTCGGCGTGGTATTTATTCTTTATGCCATCCACCAGAGCGAAGTCGCTGTCCGTTCCCTTGCTGAATTTTGCGGGATCCACGCTGGCCATGAGGTTGTCGCTGACCGATTCCAAAAGGCTTTTGACTGTTTCATGATACAGTGACACCGTATCGTTGATCCCTTCCGAAGCCGTTTCAGCCAGGGACTGCCCCAAGGAGAGCGCCCGGCTATATATATTGAATATTGTTATTCCCGCAGACACGAGCACGGCGAAAAGTACGATGCACATCACCGCTGCCTGCAACTTCGTCTGGATTCCCATTTTTTTCAGCATGGCCTCACCATTTGAATAAGGTGTAAAATGGCATAATGGACACTTTCAAACCGAACGACTGCAATTCAATGATTTTAATTACTTTTATTTGAAGACAGGCCGATTATGCCTATCGCCAGCGGAAGAAGCGAAACAAGAACAAATCCGCACACCAACCTCATATCAATTTTCAAGTTCTTCATATTTCACTCGTTGGAATAGAATAGGACCACAGGGTTCATCCGAGTAATTTCAGCGGGGGAAATATCTGAAATCATAACTTGTAAATCAGCGGCACGGGCATACCGCTGATGGCTACCATGAAGTAGCCACCCCGGATTGTGCAAGGCAAATAGACTGTTAAGGAGAATTTGTTTTCACAGCTCGTCGGAAATATTGACTTTTAAAGCAGCGCTTATAATGTCGCGATATGTATGCCCTGGGTGCCTTCATTAAGTCGAAGCGGGAAGCCCTTCAGTCAATGCATTCCGGATTTTCAATCCGCTGTTTGGCCAAGCGGGTGGGCATTCATCACTCGTATTTGAGCAAGCTTGAGCGGGGAGAACACGCCCCGCTTACTGAAGACAAGATGCAGGCCCTGGCTCGCGAGCTTGGCGAAGACCCTGAGGTGGTATGCGCCTTGGGAGGGAAGTTGACGCCTCGGCTGAGTCAATTGATCAGGGCCAATCCCACTCGTTTTGTTCAATGCATCCTCGACCTGGAACACGATGGCGGGGCTTCCGAGGGCCACAATTCCTACTCAAGTCGTTTGGAGAATAGAAAGAATGAACTTGAAGAGCTTTCAAGGCGTTTGAAAACGGAAATAGCCCGGAGGGAAATGGTTGAGCGGGAACTCATTCAGAAAGAGTTGGAAAAAAGGAGGATACTCAACAACCTGAACAGAGCCTTTGTCCTCTACCTTGACCGAGATATGAACATCGTCTGGCATACGGATAATTTGCAGGAATGCATAGGTATTCCAAAGGATATGGTTGTTGGAGATAAATGCTATAATGCTTTTCATGGTCGTTCATCTCCGTGTGATGGATGCTCAACATTGACATGCATGCAATCTGGTGAAGTGAATAGCGGCCTTCTGGAATCACGAGACGGAAGAAAATGGACGATACGTAATGTTCCGATCATTAATGACACGGCACGAATAGATACAGTTGTCCGATTTGGGTTTGATATATCCGAAATAGAGAAGACCAGAAAAGACTTGGCCGACAGTGAACAACGTTGGAAATTTGCCCTTGAAGGAACTCTGCAAGGCGTTTGGGATTTGAACCCACTTACCAATAAAACTTTTTATTCAAAAAAATGGAAGTCGATGCTCTCCTACGACGAATGTGACATCCTCGATGAATATTCAGAGTGGGAATCGCGCATCCATCCCAATGATCTCGATCTTACATTAGAAACACTACACAAACATTTGCGTGGTGAGACATTGATGTATGAACATGAGTACAGGATTCGTTGTAAAGATGGATCTTATAAATGGATGCATTCAAGAGGTTTTGTTGTCGAACGATCTCCTTCCGGAGCCGCTTCGCGCGTAATCGGCGTACAGTACGACATATCTAAACGAAAACAGAATGAGGCTGATCTTATCACGAGCAATGTTCTTCTTAATGCGGTATTTAATAGTATTCAAGAAGGAGCCACCATAATTGGCAATGACATGTCGATACTCATGGCGAACAAACAAGTTGAGACGTGGTATAAAGACAGAATGCCAGTGGTTGGTAAAAAATGTTATCAGGCGTTTCACAATAGAGACAAGCCATGTAATCCGTGTCCCACATGCAGGGCACTGCAGTCAGGTGTTCTTGAGCGAGACATCATAGAAACAACAGAAAGCAATGATATAAATTATGTGGAACTATTTGCCTATCCAGTCATCAATCCAGACACAAATGAAGTTGTTTTCGTGGTGGAATTTGTTAGAGATATAACACTGATGATTGAGCTTGAGAGGCGTTTGGCGAAGTACGAACTCGTGTCATAAAAGGCATTTGAGGCCACACTGATTCCTAGGCGACGGTCCGGGGATCGGAGTATCGGATGTCGGCAGCCCTACTCTTCGAGTAAAGCAGGCAGGATCATAAACGGGATGCCTATGCGGTACATCTGGCGTTGCAGGCTGAACACCGTGTAGTTGTGCAGCATGCGGCTCAGGAAGCTGTCCTTCTTCAGGACGATTTGCCCCCCGAAGAACACGGCCCTCGGAAAACGCTCTTCGATTGCGGGCGCCAGGTTCAAGACCTCCTCCACCACGTCCGTGCCCACGGCCCAAATGGCTTCGGCGTAGAAGCCGCGCTCCCGCATGAGCCGCACGTACGCGGCCGTCTGCTTGTAAAGATCCTCCTTCAAATGAATGAGCTCCTCCTGGCCCTTGAACCGCCCCGCGTCCAGCACGCCCACCTGCAGGAAGATGAAGTTTTTCATGTGGGTGCCGTAATAGCGGATGATGCTTTGCACGGTGTTCAAGCCCAGGCCGTTGAATCCGTTGACCAGGACTACGGCGGTGCGGCCCTCGAAATCCGGCGTGTCGGGCAGCGGCTGTCTGGCCATGGGCAAAAGCATGGTGTTGTCCGGGTCGAAACGCACGTCGAGCTTTTTGATGAGCTCGAAGATATGAACGTAGTGCTTGCGGATATTCAGGGCCAGGGCAGCCAGGACTCCGGTGATCAGGAGGGTCATCCAGCCGCCCTCGTCAAATTTGACCACCACCACGGAGCAGAGGATAAACGAGGTGAGCACGAACCCGATGCCGTTTATGGTCAGCCTTTTGCGCCAATGCGGAGCCTTGCCGCGTTCCTGCCACCAATGACGCACCATGCCCAGCTGCGAGAGCGCGAAGGTGATGAAGACGTTGATCGAATACAGCACGATGAGCATGTCCACCGAGCCGTGGGAGACCGCCATGAGCACCAGCGAGAAGCCGCCCATGAGCAGGATGCCGTTCTGGGTGACCAGACGGTCCGAAAGCATGGTGAACTTGGTTGGAAACCAGCGGTCCATGGCCATGTTGGAAAGCACGCGCGGGCCGTCGAGAAAACCCGTCTGCGCGGCCACGAAGAGCAGCAAGGCCTCGGACAAGAGCGTCACCCAGACGAAAACCGTGCCCCAGGGCTCCGTCCAACTCCGGGTTATGGCCTCGAAGAGCACGGCGTTTACGGTCTTGCCCGGGGCCTCCTCCACCTTGAAAAGGATATAGGCGATCATGAGCCCCATGACGGTTATGGCCAGCGAGGCGGCCATGTAGACCATGGTCTTGCGCCCGGTTTTGACCTTGGGCTCGCGCAGGATGGGCAGGCCGTTGCTCACGGCCTCGATGCCCGTGTAGGTGCCCGCGCCCATGCTGTAGGATTTCAGGATCAGAAAGAGCATCCCCAGAAAACCCAGGTTGCTTTGGGCCAGGCTCAGATCGGCCGAAACCTGGTTGGCCACCTGCGGCAGGTTCCCGGCGTGCAGGTACAACCCGTACACTATCACAAACAGATGGGTGAACACGAAGAGCATGAAAATCGGCATCAGCGTTACGACCGATTCCTTGACCCCGCGCAGGTTGAGGACGATCAGCAGCAACAACCCGGCCAGCGCCACGGCCAGCTTGTAGTCGAGCAGGTCCGGGGGCAAAAAGCTGAACAGAGCGTCCGCGCCGCTGGCCACGGACAAGGTGATGGTCAACACGTAGTCGATGAGCAGCGCGCAGCCCGAGACCATGCCCACCGTGGGCGAGAGCAGCTTCGAGGCCACGATGTAACCGCCGCCGCCCGACGGGAAGAGTTCGATGATCTGGGAGTAGCTCGCGCTGATGATCGCGATGGTCAGCGCCGTGCCCAGGGCCACGAAAAGCACCAGGGACTTGTACTGCCCAAGTGTGGCGTAAGCCTCGGCCGGACCGTAGCAGGACGAGGACAACCCGTCGGCCCCCAGACCGACCCAGGCGAAAAAGGCGATGAGCGAAAGCTTGTGAAAAATTCTGTTGTCGCCAAGGTTGATGTCCTTGCCGATGATTATGTTTTTCAGTTTTTTGGAAAAACCGATTTTCTCGTGATCCATGTCGTCGCCTCCCTCAAATACCGCCCGAATGCTGTTTGAGGCATTGCCCAAGCTGAAGTGCCGGACCTGTTCGTAACCTGCCGGTGCCAAACACAGCCGGAGCCGGCCTCACTTGAGCGCGAGCCTTAAGAGTCGCCCTCTCAAGTTGAGAATGGGTTCAAAATGAAGCGCCGTAGCGGGGAGATCAGCAAAGGCGGGCCTCTCCCTTGACGCCTACGAGGTGAGCTGACGGGCTGGGACCAAGGAGATTGTCCCGCTTGCGGCTTCGTCCCTGCCTTTCGGGCCGGATTTTATCCGCAGGCTTCGCCCCGTTTCAAGTGGTTCCCCCGTTCCCGGATACGGGATTAGGCGAGACGCCGGGTGGCAAAATGCCTGGCGGTTCCCGGCGTCTTTACAAAATTTTTATAACGACCGGCCGATAGCCGCAAGAGGCGATTTCGTGAATGAAGCGTGCGTATGGCCCCGGCGCATCCTCCACGGTGCCCGTGTAGCTGGAATCGCTCAACGGCGTGCCGTACTGAAAAACCACCGTATCCCCAAGGTCGGCAGTGGAGCCTTGCAAGTCGAACAACGCGGACGCGGAAAGCGTCCCGTCAGATCCGGTGAAGTCCATGGGGGGCAGGCGCCGGTGAGGCCCATGCCGCCTCAGTTCGTTTCCTGGCGCACCGTGAATTTATCCAACACCCGCTTCAGCTCTTCAAAGTCGACGGGCTTGGACAGATAGTCGTCCATGCCCGCGGCCAGAAACCTCTCCCGGTCACCGGCAAGGGCATGGGCGGTCACGGCCACCACGGGTACGGCCATGTTTTCCCTGCCGGCATCGCCTTGCCGGATGGCCGCAAGCGCGGATACTCCGTCCATATCCGGCATCTCCACGTCCATGAGCACCAGGTCGAAGGTCCCGGCCTGGAGTGTTCCCAGGGCCTCGCGGCCATTGGCGACGGCCTCGACGTGGTGGCCGAGTATTTGGAGGAGTTTAATGGCCAAAAGCTGATTGATCGGGTTGTCTTCCACAACAAGGACGCGGAGTCCTCCTTCCTGCGCCGGTGCGGCCACTGGAACAGGCGTTTCGGTCCGCCTCTCTTCCTCGTCCAGTCCGAGCGTTGCGGTGAAGGAGAAGGTCGAACCCTTGCCGAGCTCGCTTTCCACCCGGATGCGGCCGCCCATAAGCTCCACCAGGCTCTTGGAAATGGCCAGGCCCAGGCCGGTCCCGCCGAATTTGGCATGGGCCGAAGTGCCGACCTGGGTGAAACTCTCGAAAATGTGATCCAGCTTGTCCTCGGGAATGCCGATGCCGGTGTCCGCGATCCGGAAAAGCAGGCGGATGGAGCCCGGCGCGGGCGTTCCCTCCGGGACCACGGTCACGGTCACCGTGCCCTTGTTCGTGAACTTGATGGCGTTGCCGACCAGATTGGTCAGAACCTGACGGAGCCTTCCGTCGTCGCCGATGAGGCTGTTCGGCACTTCCGGAGCCGTGAGGCAGGTGAACTCAAGCCCTTTGTCCTTGGCGAGCGAGACCAGCGGATTGCACGACGATTCGAGCAGAACGCCGAGATCGAACTTGTTGTACGCGATTTCAACCCGGCCGGCTTCGATCTTCGAGAAATCAAGGATGTCGTTTACGATGGCCAGAAGCCCTTTGCCGGACTGAAGGATGATCCGGGCGTATTCCTTGCTCTTCTCATCCTGCAGGCTCTTGGCGAGAAACTCCGCGAACCCCAGGATCCCGTTCATGGGCGTGCGGATTTCGTGGCTCATGTTGGCCAAAAACTCGCTCTTGGCCTTGGTGGCCTGCTCGGCCGCGGCCTGGGCCTTCTTGAGGGCGGTCACGTTGTTGTTCACTTCCAGAATGGAAACCGGCTCTCCCGATCCGTCGCGGTCCAGCACCCAGTCGCTGGCCACGTACAGGACGCCGCCGTCCTTGGCCGTGTGTTTGAGTTCCCCGGCCCATCTGCCGGTTTGCAAAAGCTCTTCCCTGATCTTTGGCAGGGGGATGGGAAACTCCGTGCGCAAGAGTTCGCTTGCGATTTTGCCGACGGCCTCTTCGCTCGTCCAGCCGTACAGGAGCCTGGCTCCCTCGTTCCACATGGAGATGGTGCCGTCCATGTTGAGCACCAGGACGTTGGCCAGGTTGAGCAGGTGGGCCCGCTCCCGCAGGGCCTTCTCCATTTGTTTGCGGCCGGAGATGTCCTCTATGACCGCGATGAAATAGTCGGGCTCGCCACCCTCCTTGCGCACCAGAGAACCGGTGATGTTCACCCAGACCGAAGAACCGTCCTTGCGGATGTACCGTTTCTCCAGGCCGTAGGCGCCGGTCTCTCCGGCAAGAAGCTGACGGCCCAGTTCGACGGTCTTTCCCTGGTCGTCCGGATGGGTGATGTCCACGAAAGACCGGGTCGTCAGCTCCTCGCAGGCGTAGCCGACGATGTCGCAGAGCTTCTTGTTGGCCTTGGTGATCGTTCCATCCAGGGTGTAGTGGCCGATGCCCACCGCGGCCTGCTCGAAGGTGGCCCGGAACCGTGCCTCGCTTGTTTTCAGTTCCTTGGTCCGCATTTCGACCAGGCGCTCAAGGCCTTCGTTCATCTCCCGCAGGCGGTCCTCGGCCTGCTTGCGCCGGGTGATGTCCACGAAGGTCAGGGTGACCCCTTCCACCTCTCCGGTCAGATTCATGTAGGGAAGCACCCGCATGATGAACCACTCGCCGGTGTTGGACCGGATCTCCTTTTCCATCACGTCCAGGTTGGCCAGGCACTCCTTGCAGTGCAGGATGACGTCCTCGGAGAACCGGTTGGCGATGTCCCCCAGGGGGCGGCCCACGTCGGCCAGGATGATGTGGAACGACCGGCGGGCCATGGGCGTGAAGCTTCGTATGCGAAACTCCTTGTCCAGGAAGACGGCGGCCACGTCGGTGCTCTTCATGAGGTTCTCGACATGGTTTTTGGAATCGGCCAGCTCCTTTATCTTGGCCTCGAGCTCGCTGTTGACGAAGCGCAATTCTTCGTTGACGGCTTGGATGTCCGCCCGGGACGTCTCCAGCTCCTCGTTGGAGGACTGGAGCTCCTCGTTCATGGAGATGAGTTCCTCGTTGGAGGAACGCAGCTCCTCGGACAAGGTCTCGGACGCGGCGGCCAGGCCGGCGCTGTATTCGCGCTCCGCCGCCAGGTCACGCTCCAGGTCGTCTAAAATCTTGCTCTCGGACACCGCCACGCCGGCCTCCGGTTCCCCTTTCGGGGGCGAGGCCTCCTCGAACACCACGAGGCGGAAGCCGGAATCGAGCTCCTGAAGCGGGTCCACGGTGATGGTGACCGGCTGGGTTTTGGACCTGCCGCGCTTGACGCCCCGTTGCACCGCGGGCTGCTTCGTTTCTTTGGCTTCGCGGAAGGCGGCGCGCAGGTGCACGTGGATGTTGCGGGTGACCAGTTTGAAAAGGTCGGTGGTGATTTCCGTGTCGGGCAGCGTGAGGTAGCGGCTGCTCTCTCCGAACAGGCGCACCACGTTCGAGTCCTGATCCACGAGAACGGCGGCCCGATGCTGGCGCTTCAAGAGCGCGTTGTCCAGGATGACCTCGATTTCGGACCGGGACGACGGCGTCTTGAGGGTTTGCGGCGGCGAGGCCGGGTGCTGGTAGAACCGGCGGGAGCCTACCCTGGGATAGGCCACGGGCTCGACCAGGTCGCGCCGCCTGAAGATGCGCCGTTTCTTGTCCACGGGGTCGAAAAGTTTCTCCTTGCTGCCCAGGGCCTCGGCCGGGCCCAGGAACAGATGGCCCTTGGGCGCGAGGGCATGGTAAAAGAGCAGGAAAACGTCTTTTTGCGCCTCGCTGTCCAGGTAGATCAGGAGATTGCGGCACATGACGAGGTCCAGCTTGAGAAACGGCGGATCGCGCAGCAGGTCGTGGACCGCGAACACCACCATGTCCCTGATGCGCGGCACGACCCGGTATCCCTCCTCGACGGGCATGAAGTACTTCTCCAGGAGCGCCGGCGGCATGTCCTCCTGGATTTTCCATCCGTAGACCCCGCGCCTGGCCACATCGATGGACCTGGCCTCGATGTCCGTGGCGAATATCTTCACGTCGCAGCGCATCTTGGCCGCCGCAACGTATTCCTCCAGGAGAATCGCTATGGTGTAGGCCTCTTCCCCGGTGGAGCACCCGGCCACCCAGACCCGGACGGAGTTCACCCCATGCGGGTCCGTGAACAATTTGGGCAGGACGTTGCGGCTGAGCGATTCGAAAGCTTTCTTGTCCCGAAAAAAGCCGGTCACGCCGATGAACAGCGATTTGAAGAGCTGCATCCGCTCCTCTTCGTTCTCGCTCAATTCGTTCAGATACGCGGCCAGGCTGTTCTGGTTTTTGAGCAGCATCCGTTTGGAGATGCGCCGGGTCACGGTGCTTATCTTATACTCGACCAGGCCGTGCCCGACCTGGCGCTCCAGCAAACCCAGGATCTTGCGGACCATGTCGCGTTCCGCGTTCGGCGGGGCATCGTTCATGACCACGGCGCACATGCCGGGCTGGGTACGGATGTAGACGGTCAGCCGTTCGGCTATTTCGGCCGGGGGGAGCACCAGGTCGACAAGCCCCGTGTCCATGGCGTTCCGGGGCATCGCGCCGTAGGCCGCGGTGGCGGGTTCCTGGGCGATGACGATCCCGCCGGAGGATTTGACGGCCTTGAGTCCCGAGGCTCCGTCCGCGCCCGAACCCGACAGGACGACGCACACCGTGTTGCAGCGCTTGGCCTCGCCCAGGGAATTGAGGAACAGGTCGAAGGGAAGGTGCAACCCGCCCTTTTTCTCTCTGGGCTTGAGCTTGAAAAGCCCATTGCCGAGGGTCAGGTCCGTGCCCGGGGAAATAAGAAAGACCTTGCTCGCGGCGATGGGTTCGTTGTGCCTGGCCTCGGCCACGGGCATCCGGGTGTACTTGGCCAGAATCTCGGGGAGCCGGCTTTCCTGGCCCGGGTCCAGATGGGTGATGACCACGAAGGCCGCGTTCAGGTCCGGGGCCAGCCCGGTGAAGAGCGCCTCCAGGGCCTCCAGTCCGCCGGCCGAGGCGCCGATGGCCACGATGGGATAGGGCAGCTGGTGCGAACCATCGCCGGCGATGTAGGAACCAGGGAGGTTGGCGTCGTTTTCCGAAGGTTCGCCCGGCGAACGTTGCATCGCTTTCTTGCCTTGTACCATGAGTGACTCACTGTTCCGAACAGGGTGCCTGCACTCAACCCGGCGAGTCGCTCAAAGCCGGTATCGGCCCCCACTTGGCGCGCGTGACTTCTTTGTCGGCGCTGTGGCTTCACGAGTGGTCCGGTATTGCTTGTTTGAATCATCGGCCGACAAAAGGCAAGCGGAGCTTAACGGCCTGAGACGACGCAAGATTCTGGAGAGCAAAGGACAATCGCCACCCGGGCCGTTGTCGGAAATGGCTTTCAGGGATCGCAGGCTCACAGAAGAGCCTCCGGCAATTTTCCATGAATATCTCTTTTTTAAATATACTTTTCAAATGAGATCTTTTTTTATACTGGAAAGTGTGCTTAGTGAAAGCCTCCGGAACAAGCACATAAGGTTGTTGGCGCAAGGGCCGGCTGCCGCAGTTGAGAGGGATCAGCATGGCACCCAAGAACACGGAGAGTCCGTCCCCTTCCCCCGCAGGCGCGGTCCCTCCGGCTTCGGAACGCACGGGTTTCCCCATCGTGGCCATCGGCGCTTCCGCCGGAGGCCTGGAGGCCCTCCAGACCTTCTTCCAGCACATGCCGCCGGACAGCGGCGCGGCTTTCGTGGTCATCCAGCATCTCGCGCCCGACTATAAGAGCCTGCTGCCCGAAATGATCCAGGCCACCAACGCCATGGAGACCCGCCAGGCCACGGACGGGAAGCGCGTCGAACCGAACAAGGTCTACACCATCCAGCCGGGCAAAGAGATGCTCATCGCGGACGGGGTCCTCAAGGTGGTCGAAGCGGAGCAGCCCAGGGGCCGCCGCATGCCCATCGACATCTTTTTCGCCTCCCTGGCCCAAGACCGGCAGGAGAACGCCATCTGCGTCCTCTTGTCCGGCACCGGCAGCGACGGCACGCTCAGCCTCAAGACGGTCAAGGAATGCGGCGGCATCACCCTGGCCCAGCACCCCGGGGCCAGGTACGACGGCATGCCCATGAGCGCCATCTCCACCGGCTTGGTGGACATGGTCCTGTCCGTGGAGGAAATGCCCGGCAAGATCCTGGACCTGATCCGGAACCGCCCGACGGCGGCCGTGGCCGCCGCGCTCACGGGCCAGACGGACCTGATGAACCAGACGGGCCGGACGGAGAAGAATACCCAGGCCATCAAGAAGATCCTGCGGCTCCTGAAACTCAAGACCGGCCACGACTTTTCCCTGTACAAACACAACACCATCGCCCGCCGCGTGGCCAGGAGGATGGTCATCCTCCAGATCAGGGAGGTGCACCAGTACCTCAAGCACATCCAGGACAACAGCCAGGAGCTGTGGATCCTCCTCCAGGAGATGCTCATCGGGGTCACCAGCTTTTTCAGGGACCCGGCTTCCTTCGACGTCCTGGTAACCACCGTCATTCCCCAGATCTTCGCCGGGAAAGAGGAGGGCGGGGACGTCCGGGTCTGGGTGCCGGGATGTTCCACCGGGGAGGAGGCCTACACCGTGGCCATGGTGCTGGCCGAATACATGGAGAAGACGGGCAAGTCCCGGAAGATCAAGGTGTTCGCCACCGACATCGACCTGGAAGCCTTGGACGTGGCCAGGAGGGCCTTTTACCCCCATTCCATCGAGGCCAGCCTCTCCCGGGAGCGCCTGGACCGCTACTTCGTCAAGGAGGCCAACGGCTACACGGTGGTCAAGAGCCTCCGGGAGATGGTGGTCTTCGCCCCGCACAGCCTGATCAAGGACCCGCCGTTCTCCCATCTGGACCTCATCAGCTGCCGCAACCTGCTCATATACCTGGGTCCCGACCTGCAGAACAGGGTCCTGCCCCTGTTCCACTACGCGCTCAACCCCAACGGGTTCCTTTGCCTGGGCCCGTCCGAATCAGTCTCGGAATACGCCTATCTGTTCACGCCCGTGGACAAGAAATGGAAAATCTTCCAGCGCAAGACGGTGGTCTCCCCCGGCGTCTCCGGGTTTTCGTCCTTCAACTCCGCGGCGCAACTCCAGGCCGCGACCGTCGAGAAACCGGCCTCCCCCCCGGACAGGGAGGCCTATTCCAGGCAGGCCCGGGAACTCATCCTGAACCAGTACGCCCAGCCCTCCGTGATCGTAAACGAACGCCTGGAGCCGCTCCAGTTCTTCGGCCAGGTGGAGCGGTACTTCACGGTGAGCGCCGGAGAGTTCACCAAAAGCGTGCTCGACCTGGCCCGGAGGGACGTCCGGCTGCACCTGAAGATGGCCTTGCGCTCCGTGTTCCACGACAACGCGCCGCTGCGCAGGGACGGCTTGACCGCGCACGTGGATGCGAGGCTCCAGGAGTTCAACCTGGTGGTCACCCCGCTCAAGGACGATCCCAAAGCCGGGCGGCTGGCCCTGGCCGTCTTCGAGCACGTCTGCTGGGGCAGACCCCAGGAGGACGGCCCCCGGCCGGTCCTGGCTCCGGACGCCGGAGCCATCATCGTTGGTCTGGAGCAGGAGCTTCAGACCACCCGGGCCGAGCTGCAGACCACCATCGAGGAACTGGAAACCTCCCGGGAGGAGCTGCACTCCATCAACGAGGAACTGGTGACCGTCAACGCCGAGCTCCAAAGCAAGATCGCGGAGCTGGACCAGGTCAACAGCGACCTCGTGAACCTCATGAACAGCAACCGGATCGCGACCATGTTCCTGGACAAGAACCTGAACCTGCGCTTCTTCACCCCGCAGTTGTCCGAATACTTCAACATCCTCGCGGTGGACATCGGCCGGCCCTTCGACCATTTCCGTCCCAAGATCGAATACCCCGAGATTCTGGCGGACCTCCGCCAGGTGCTTACGGACCTGATGCCCGTGGAACGGCGCATCAGCACGGAAGGCGAACAGCAGCTCGTGGCCCGCATCACCCCCTACCGGTCCCTGGGCGACACTATCGAGGGCGTGGTGCTGACCCTGGTGGACGTCACCCACCTGGTGTTCACCGAGAGCCAGCTGGCCTTGCGCAGCCGGGAGCTGGAAAACCTGTACAAGGCCACCCCGGACATCTGCCTGCGGATCAGCACCGAAAACCGGATCCTCGGCCACAGAAACATGGTGGGGGCCGGTTTCCTGCGCCAGGACGAGCCGCTCGAGGGCAAACACCTCCGCGAAGTCCTCCCCGGAGAGATGGCGGAAGAGATCGAGGAAACGTTGGCCAAGGTCGGAACGCCCGGCTTCCAGGAGCGCATGACCCTGCGGGTGAACGCGGACGATGCGCTGTATGTCCTGGAGGTGAGGGTTATCGGGGGCCAGAGCGAGTCGTACGTGCTCATGCGCGACATCACCGAACTGAGCCTGGCCGAGGAGCGCATCCGTTTCCAGGCCGAAGCGCTCTCCCAGGTGAACGACGCCATCGTGGCCACGAACGAGGCCGGGGAGATCACCCTGTGGAATCCCGGGGCGGAAAAAATTCTGGGCATTCCCGCCGGGGACGCCCTTGGCAGGGGTGTCCGGGAGATCCTCGGCGTGGGCTGGGAAGAGGTTTACCAAAGGGATTGCCGCGAGGACACTCCGGGCACGACGCCTTCGGAGCACAGGGAGATGGTCTACTTCAGGCCCGACGGCGGGGAGATCGCGCTGGAGCCGTCGGTGAGCTTCCTCAGGAATCGCGGCGGGAAAATGTTCGGATGCCTGATGGTGTTGCGCGACGTCACCGAACGCCTGCGTTACGAGCAGGAACTCCTGCGGGCACGGGCGGAGGCCGAGAAGGCCAACAGCGCTAAGAGCGAGTTCCTGACCAACATGAGCCACGAGATCCGCACGCCCATGAACGGCGTGCTCGGCCTGACGGGGCTGATTCTCGCTTCGGAAGACATTTCCCCCACTGTCCGCGAGTACCTCCAGCTGGTCAATCAGTCGGGGCTCGACCTCCTGGCCATCATCAACGACATCCTCGACCTCGCGAAAATCGAATCCGGCAAGGTCGAGCTGGAGCGTAAGGAATTCGATCTGCGCGCGGTCCTCGAATCCAGCCTGGCCTCCTTCGCCGCGACCGCCGAGCACAAAATGGTGGAGATTGTCCATAACGTGTCCGCCGACGTGCCGGACAGCCTCGTGGGCGACCCCGGCAGGCTCCGGCAGATCATCGTCAACCTGGTCGGGAACGCGGTCAAGTTCACCCCCAAGGGACGGGTGACGGTCACCGTCGAGCCGCAGGAGACGGCGGGCCCGGGCTTGATCCGCCTGCTCTTCCGGGTCGCGGACACCGGGATCGGCATCCCGGCCGAACACCTGCAGCGGATCTTCGAGAACTTCGCCCAGGTGAAGTCCTCCGCCCACGCGCAGTATGGCGGCACGGGCCTCGGGCTGTCCATCGTGACCAACCTCGTGGAATTGATGGGCGGGGAAATCCAGGTGGAAAGCCAAGTCGGCAAAGGCTCGACCTTCCTCTTCACCGCCGTCTTCGAGAGCGCCCAGGAAGGGACGCGGCCGGAAACCGCGGCCCAACCGGCCGCCCCCCGTCGGGCAGGAAACCTCAGCATCCTCCTGGCCGAAGACGACGCGGTCAACCGAGTCTTCCTGATCAAGCTTCTCAAGGATCGCGGCCATCAGGTGGAGGTGGCGGAGAACGGCCGCGAGGCCCTGGAAAAACTCAAGGCCGGATTTTTCGACCTGGTGCTCATGGACGAGCGCATGCCGGAAATGGACGGCTCGGAGACCGTGCGGGCCATCCGCCAAGGGGACGCCGGCCCGGACAAGGCCGGGGTCATGGTGGTGGCGCTCACGGCCCAGGCCCTCAGCGGAGACCGGGAGCGCTTCCTGGATGCCGGCATGGACGACTACCTCACCAAGCCGGTCGACTTCGACGCCTTCGACCGGGTGCTGGAAAGAGCCGCGGCGACAAGGAGCGTCCAACCGCCCGGATCATGAAATCCTGTCCATGTTGCGCGAGAAGTTGCGCGGGGACCCGACCGCCCCTTGTCGCCTTTCCGGAAAAACGCGATATCTCGCCGGTCGCGCGGGACAAGCCCGCCGCTCTACCATGAACCCGATTATCCTTCCCCCCCTCCCGGGCGCCACCGGTCCGGCCCTTTTCCCGGATTTTTGCCCGGCGCTCCCCGCCGGGCTGCGCGCGGCCCTTCTCCGGGCCTCAGGCGCGGGGCTTGCGGCGGCGTTCTGCCTGGCCCTCCTGGCCGCGCCGCAGGCCTGGGCGGCCCCGGCCCAGGCAGGCCAGACGGGCCAAATAGCCCAAATGGCCCAGAGCCCCGGGCCGGAGCAGAAAGCTCCCGCGCCGGAGGACTCGTCCTTCGTGGACGACCTGTTCACCGGCCAGGAATGGCAGGCCAAGGGGAACCTGCGGGCCGCCCGGCAGGCGATGCAGGACGCGCTCGACCGGGAACCCGGGAACTCCTTCGCGCGCATCCGCCTGGCCCAGATCGACGCGGCCGCCGGGGACCTGAAGTCCGCCGGGGACGGCCTGGCCCAGGTGTTGCGGCAGGACCCGGACAACCTCCTGGCCCTTCTCTGGCAGGGGCACATCCTGATGGGCCTGGACCGGCCGGACGAGGCCCAGGCGAGCTACGAGCGGGTCCTGAAGCTCGATCCGGAAAACGGCTGGGCCCTTGCCGGCTCCGCCGTCTGCAGCCTGGCCAAGGGCAAGGACAAGGAGGCGGGCGCTTTGCTGTCCCAGGCCCAGACTCAGGCCGGAGCCGGGGCCGGGGAAGACCCGGATTTGCATTTGGTCCTGGGAGACACCTTCGCCCGCCTGAATCTCCTGACCAACGCCCGCCTGGAACTGGAGCGCTCCCTGGAGCTCAACCCGCGCGGCGTGCGCGCCCTGGTGCTGGCCGGGGTGGTCTACGAGCGCCTGGGCAACGAGGGGCTGGCCCTGAACGCCTGGAGCCAGGCCCTCGGCCTGGACCCGACTTCCGGCCAGGCCCGGGCCGACATGCTGGCCGTGCTCGGACGCCAGGCCGAACAGGCCGTGGCCGCGGGAAACCCGGCCGAGGCCATGCGCCTGTGGCGCACCATGCTGAGCTACGATCCCCGGAACCAGCAGGCCCTGGACAACCTGAGGCGGCCCATGCCGCCCCAGCCTGCCGCCGCCGCGTCGCCCCAGCCTGGCCCCACCGCGCCCGCCGCCGCGCCGTAAACGCCGCCCGGACCGGATCAGTCCTTAACCAGCGCGTCCGCCACCAGCGAGGACAAAAAGCGCACGTCCTTGCCCAGCCCGTAGTGTCCGTTCAGGTCCGCGAGCTGGGTGTGGCAGTTCTCGCATGCGGTCACCAGGATGTCCGCGCCC
>Ga0326727_10002083_pt1 | contig 70487 bp, 64 predicted proteins | sample MB2enrmetagenome_FD_207643 | JGI IMG/M metagenome (GOLD analysis project Ga0326727, IMG submission 207643) | Lab enriched peat soil microbial communities from McLean, Ithaca, NY, United States - MB29MY | ecosystem: Environmental > Terrestrial > Soil > Wetlands > Peat | place: USA: New York...
GAGCACTTGCAATATGGCGGCTAAAAACGACCCAAAACTCCCATCACCCTGGGACCGGTTCCTGGAAGATCTTGACGGGCTTCTCCGTGAACAGGTTCACGTGCATTGCATCGGTGGATTCGTGGTCAGCCTCTTTTACGGACTACCGCGACCCACGGCGGATGTTGACTATTTTGCTGCAATACCCTGTACCTCGGTGGACGACCTTCAGGCATGGGCGGGGCCGGACTCAATGCTGGCGAGGAAGCACAAAATTTACTTGCAGTATTTTCCGGCCATATCCCTGCCGGAGGACTACGAAACGCGGCTCGCGAAGATGTACCCCGGCCGGTTTGAGAACCTGCATCTTTACGCCGCCGACCCATACGACTTGATTTTGTCCAAGCTAGAGAGAAACAGCCAGAAGGATCGTGATGACGTGGCTTTTCTGGCAGAAAGCCTCCATCTCAGTCCTGCGTTGCTGCGCGAACGCTACCAAAAGGAATTGCGTCCGTACCTCGCGAATGAAGACCGGCATGACCTTACCGTCAAGCTCTGGCTCGAAGTTTGCTTCGAGGGGCCTCCGCCTAAACCTTAAATCTCGACAGAGTTCGCAGTAAACAACCGACGTCCCCGGAGACAAGCACAGGGTGCTGTCACTTGTTATTCCGACTTGATCCGCAGCAAGCGGCGCATTTCTTCCTCCGCTTGGTTGATGGGATGCGCATCCGCTTGCGCGCGCAGTTTCTTGAAGACCGGGTAGCCGGCGGCCTGCTCGCTGCGCCACTCGGCGTCGAACCGGCCGTCGCGAATTGCCGCGAGGGCTTTTTCCATGAGGTCGCGGATATCCTTGGCAAAAGGAACGGCGCCCGCTCGTGAGAGAGTTCCATACTGGCTGGTTTGAGAGTGGAATCGCGTCTGTTTGAAGAAGCCCACCCGGGCCATCTCGCGGAATATTTCCGCAGCCTCTCCGGACCCGTACATTTCCAGAGCCACCATCTCCGGCGGAAAGCCCTTCTCGACAAGGATTTCAAACGCCGTGGTCCATGTCCGGAAGAGAAGGGGCCACACGGCCTGTTCTTGGAAGAGGTCGAGTTCAGTTTCTTGCGCAAACGTGGTTTTAAATGCGCCCGCGCGTGTGGCGCCGATCCCCCGAGCCCAGGCGAGCGCCGTCTCCAGTGCGTGGCCTGAGGCGTCTTGCGCTACGGCGATGAAGGCCGGAGCGCCCCGGCCGTCCACAAAAGACTCGCGCACCTCGGCCCCAATCATGCGTGGCGCCACCATGATAACGTCCACGTCCGTGGGCGGTGCGATCAAACCAAAATGTATGTTGTACCCATGGGCGAAATCCAGTGTTTGGCCGCCGCGCAGGCGGCTGCTCAGGACATCGGTGTAAACCTCGCGCTGGACTTCGTCGGGGATCAGCAAGGCCAGAACGTCAGCGCGCTCGGCGACTTCCGCGACCGATCGGACCACGAACCCATCCTTTTCTGCCTGGCCTGCGGTCTCATCGCGAAGGCTTCCGACGATGACGGCGAGGCCGGAGTCGCGCAGGTTCAGCGCCTGGGCGCGCCCCTGATTTCCATAGCCAATGATTCCGAGGGTTTTTTGACGGAGTATTTCCAGGCTGGCGTCGGGATCGTAGTAGGATTCCATCGGTTTGTTGATGCCCTTTCGTTGACGGGGATAACGTACAAGGGAATCCATTATCGGCGGGCGGCAGTGGGGTGTCAATCAACCTGAGTTTTCAGTTCTCAGTCGCATCTCCTCTTGGTACAGAGAGACTCATGAAGACGGCGACAATACTCAGAACACTTATTCCCCTTACTGCGGCACCACCGGCAGAATCAGCGCCGAGGGATGTTCTGCATTGTGGTAAACGCTGTTGAGGGCTTTTATCATGCGTGCCGACCGGCCCTGGTCCTCGCCCGTGTTCAGGTTCCGGTCATAGTGGGGAAAATTGCTGCTGGAGATTTCCAGGCGCAACTTGTGGCCCTTCAGGAAAACGTTGGAAGTGGCCACGAGGTCAAGCGTAAGTTCATAGATTTCGAGGGGGTTCATGAACTCGGCTTTTTCCGGCGATCGGCGATAGCGGGCGCGCAGGATTCCGTCGGTCAGATTCTGCGCATAATCGTTCGGCCAAACATCCACCAGCTTACCCGTGAAGTCCGTATCGACAGCCGAGGAACTGGCGTAGAGTTCCAGCGAGATCGGTCCCGTGACTTCAACATCCTCCGTGAACGCCGGCGTGGAGTAAACCAACACGTCGTTGCGTGCTTCCACGGGCCGCTGGTCGAAGGCGCCGGACGGCTCATGACGGTTGTCGCAGCACAAGCCGCCGCCGCGCGTGGGCGTGGGGTCCACCGGATCGTAGGTGTACTTGTCCGCAGGTTCTCCGGCGGGAGTCGCGGTGCTCAGAAGGCCGTCGCCGCTGAGGGTGTTGGCATTGCCCTGCGAGTGCAAGTAATAGCGCGTAATTTTGGCGCGCGCCAGCGGCCAATCATCTTCGTCTCGCCAGGCATTGCGGCCCATCACAAAAATCTTGACGGGCTTTTCATTCTCCAGGCCGTTCGCGGCGCCCTTCAAGACGTAATCGAACCATTGGAGGCGGAGTTCATTAACGTGGAACTCCTTGTCGTCGCTGCGCGCGCTGGGACCGAAATCAATGTCGCCGGTCTTGCCGGTGAGAGGTCCATGGAACCAAGGCCCCACGATCAGGCGCTGTCCATGGCGTGCGGCGTCGCTGCCGCCACGCGCTTTGATGTGCATATAGTTTCGGAGCGTTCCCCCCAGGAAAATGTCGTACCAGCCGCCTAGGTGAAAGGCCGGGACCAGGATCTTCGCATCGTGATCGTCAATCGAGATTTGCTTCCAATAGTCGTCGTAGTCAGGATGAGCAAGCCAGTCGAAATAATAGTTGGCCAGGCCCGCAGAAGTGCCGATGCTCAGCAGGGGGTAATCGGAAAGCGGCAAGTCCATGTCCCAGCGCGAGGCCTTGGATTCCCCGCCCACGCGGCGGTCGAGGGTGTTCATGGCGAGACCGCTCGTCCAGGATTGGCCAAACCAGAGCGCGAACGCTCCTCCCTGATAGGTCCAGCCGTCGTGATAGTTGGAGGCCGTGACCTGGGGAAAAATCGCGGCCAAGTGCGGCGGGGAAGCAATGGCCGCGAGCATCTGGGTGGCCCCCACGTAGGATCCACTGTACATCCCGACCTTTCCATTCGAATAGGGCAAGGCGGCAGCCCACTCCACCGTGTCGTAGCCGTCCTGTGATTCGTACTTGAAGGTGGACCAATCCCCTTCCGAGGCGAAGCGGCCACGCACATCCTGAACTACCACCACGTAACCGCGCGCCGCAGCCAGAGGCCCGAAGTCTATTTCGCTGCGTTTGTCGTAGGGGGTGCGAGTGAGGAGCACGGGAAATTTGCCTTCGGCTTTGGGCCGGTAAATATCCGCGCGCAGCACCACGCCGTCGCGCATTTTGGCAGGCACGTCGCGCTCCACAACAACCTCGTAGCGCTCCTCAGCACGGGCCAGAGCCCCCGCCCAGGACAGGGTTACCAGCAATGCGCAAATCACACGTCGGTTCATGGGATCCTTTCCGGAAACTCGATGAAGGCTTCGCTTGAGGCACGCTGAGTGAAGCGAAGGAGCTCGCTCTGCCGCTCAGGATAGACCACGGGGGTTCTTCGCCCAAAATGCAGGGCTCTGAATGACAGCGCAAGCGATGGCCGACCACCTTGCGAGTGCGCTAATTCGCTTCCGATTGCCCTTCGGAGACGCGCACGAGCTCGATGATCGTCTTGTCCCCACTGCTCTTGAGCGCCACGACTTTATCTTGCTTGTCCTGCTTGATCTCGAAGACGGTTTTTCCCTCTTCGTCCCTTTGCTTGAACTTGGTCACTTGATCGCCCAAGCGGTCGTGATAGAAGGCCTGAACCTTATCCACGGAATCGGGAGTCTCAAATTTCCCGGCCAGCACGCGAAGCTTCGCTTCATCCGCGATATCAAGGTTCACGGTTGCGGAGCCATGTTCCTTGATGCGGGTCGCGCCGGGATAAATGGGCAAGCCCAGGCTGGCTTCATTGATGTCCTTGTTAACGTTGACCGAGGCAAAGGGCGTTTTGACGGAGACCTCTTTCTTTCCGCCGCCTCCTTGCTCCACTTGCACGTGGACGGCGTTGGAAAGGAAGCGCAATCCCCCCCAAATGGCGATGCCCCCGACCAGGACAATCAGCGCCACGATGAGGAGAGCGATCACAACAAAGTTGCTTTGGCTTCCGGGTGGCTGAGGAGGTGCGGGTGGGCGTGGAGGCTGAGGATCTGTGGCCATGGCAGGGATCTCCTTTCTTCCTTGCTGTTTATACCTACGTTTACCCGCGCACTAAAGTTCCCTACCTATTACGACGGCTCCCTGAAGGTTCCCTTGACGCCGCGCTCTGTGCCATCCCGAACGTTACGCATGGACACTCACGCCGCGGATACGCCGAACATATCGCGTCGCGATAGAGGTTTCGTCAACGCTCATCCTTTGCCCGATCGCCGGGCAATCTGATATCGGATTCTGAGATCACCGGATCTCTTCCCGCGCCGCTTCAAACATGGCCACAATATTTTCCGGCGGCACGTTGGCCAGGATGTTGTGGACTTGCTGGAAGACGAAACCGCCGCCGGGCGCCAGAATTCGGACTCGTTCGCGGACATGTTTCTTCAAGGCCTCGGGCGTTTCAGAGGCAAGGGCGGTTTGCGTGTCGCAGCCTCCGCCCCAAAAGACCATTTCGCGTCCAAATTCGGCTTTCAGTCCTGCCGGGTCCATTCCCTGGCAGGAGGTTTGAACCGGATTCATCGCGTCCAGGCCCGCCTCGATGAGGTCGGGGAGCAGTTCGCGAATCCCTCCGCAGCTATGGAGCATCACCTTAACGTCCGCCAGTTGTTTGGCTCGGTTCCACATGGTGGCGTGACGATGCTTGAAGAACTCGCGGTACATCGCCCGCGACATGAACGGCCCCGTTTGCATTCCCAGGTCGTCGCCGAACAGGATGATATCGATGGATTCGCCCACGGCCCCCAGAAAGCGTTCGAGGTTTGCCAGGTGAATCCTCACCAACCAGTCGAGAAAGTCGTGAGCCTGAGTGGGTTCGGCCGCCAGAAGCATCAGGAAGTTGTCATTGCGGTAGAAGAACTGGCCCATCTCGAAGAGATTCCCGCCGAACAATCCCACGATGGCGCGATCGGTGCTAGCCCGCAGCGTGCGGGCGCCTTCGGCCAGCCTGCGAAGGCCCTCCGCGCCGGCCGCGAGCGGTCCCGGCGGGCTATGGACCGCCGTCCACATGCACTCCCCCATCGCTGCTGTGATGGTTCTGGGCCCTCCTTCTTCTATGAAAGGAAAATAGCATTGCTCGAAATACAGCGCGCCGTCGGGCATGCGGGCCAGGGCCTTTCCGCTCGCCGAGTGGATCAGCCATTCGTTGTTTCCGCGATCGGGCAAAGCCCATGCCGGCATCTGGCAGGGAGTCCCGTCCGGCAAAACCCAATCGGCCCAACAGATGTTGTCGAGCGCGAACGCCCGGCCCAGTTCGATGGTATCCACGCCGAACAAATCCAGCACGTCGGGGTCGACAATCGCGAGCTGCTGCACGGGATCATAAACGCGCAAAGGCTTGGGGGGCAGCCCCAAATACTTCCGCAACTTTGCATAGGCAATCGCCGCGATTCCGGACGAGCGATGCCCGGAAAAATCGATGGGGATTCGGTCCGGCTCGCGGTGTTGGAACGCCGCCATTACACGTTCGCGGGATGTCATCCCCTTGCTCTTCGTATCCGGTTTTGTTTCGAGAGAGATTGGCTTCTCAGTTTCCATAACCCGACCTCACAATCGGCTTAGACGAACGATCCGCCACAGTCTAGCGCAAGTTCGGGCAATTCAACAGGAGGGACATCCGTATTCCATCGTCAATTCGTATGTGGCACAGCGGTGAAAAGAGTTTTCAGTTATCAGGAACAACGGAGAAATGCGAAAGCAAACGGCTGCCAGTCGATAGCGAGTCGCGGGCTCCGAATCCCGGCACTCCTAAGACCCGTGTGCCTGGGCGGCTAGCAGGGCTTCCTGGCGCGCGCGGGCGAGGATTTTGACCGGGTCGCCGCTGGGGAGGAATTCCATGGCCACGTAACGGCTGTAATTCAGCTCGGCGAGTTTCCTGTAAATGTTGAGGTAGTTGATTTCCCCAGTGCCGGGCTCGTGACGGCCGGGAACGTCGGCGATGTGGATCAGTCCCACCTTGTCGGCGTGCCTTTGAAGGTTGGCAATCAAGTTTCCGCCGGAAATTTGCGCGTGGAAGAAATCGTACAGGAATTTGACCTGGGGATGATTCACTTCTTCGATGATCTTGAAGGCCTCCGGGACGGACCACATGTAGTAACGCGGATTTTCTTCGAGGTCGATATTTTCCAGGAGCAGGGTGACACCCTTCCCCTCCACCAATTCCGCCGCCCGCTTCAGTCCTTCCACGCAACTGTCATGCTGAGCTTGCGGCGAGAGGCCCGGCACCACGTTGCCCGACATGACGATCAACGTGGGGCATTCGATTTTCTCCATGATTTTCAGTTGCGCGCGGAGATCCGTCAGGAAAGCCTCGCGGACACTTGGGTCGCCGACGCCGTGACGCATGCCGGCGGTGGTATCGAAAGTGATGCCCAACTCGGCGCGTTTCTTGTTGTATCGACGAAAGTCATCCTCGGTCCATTTCGAACATTCGCCGACTAATTCCACGGCGTGGTAACCGGCCTCGGCAACCTTTTCCAACCGTTCCTCGAACGGCAGTTTGCCCAGGACCGTCCAAAGCATGATGGAAATTTTGAAGGGCGTTTCCACCGTGTTTTGGTCCGCCGCGGCGCGCGCCCCCGTGCCGACAGTGGTCGTAGCGCCGAACTTTGGTTCAACGCCTCCCGGTGGTTCAAAGGCAAGCGCCGCCGCGCCGAGCGTGGCCCCGGCAAGCGTTCTGGAGAAATTCCGTCGATTCATGGATGTCCTCCCTGCTTTGTCTGGTCCTTGATCTTCCGCCATGGCGCCTGTGTAGGGGGAGAAAAAGCCCCTGACACACGATGGGCAGCCGCAGGCAGCGCAAGCTTATGCAACTGTTGCTCCGCTGACAACTGGATTCTTGCCATCGCCTCCGTGGGTCGCAAAATTGCTCCGCCACTCGACACAGAACCGTTGAGATATCCGGGAAAGTGGGTTACCGTATTTCTTCAACAAAATTCGCTGTCTTGAAATCCGGGAAATGACATGACAACTTCGCCTAGGCCCATTGTGCAAATTTCACTCGATCTCACGACCATCGAAGAAGCTCTGGATCACGCTCACAAAGCGGTGCGTGCGGGGGTGGACTGGCTGGAAGCGGGAACCCCGCTCCTCCTCGGTGAGGGTCTGCACGCCGTCGAGGCGCTGCGGCGCGAGTTCCCGGATTATCCTGTGGTGGCGGATTTGAAAACCATGGACGGGGGGTATCTGGAAGCGGAGATGATGGCCAAGGCCGGCGCTACGCACGTCGTGGTGATGGCGCGGGCGCATCCAGCGACCATCAAAGTCGTGGTGCAGTGTGGCCGCGATTATGGCGTCAAAGTCATGGGCGACGACCTGGGCTGTGAGGATAAGCCTGCCGCCGCGCGCATGATGCAGGACCTGGGAGTGGATTACATCGTGCACCACGTGGGGTACGACGAGCGCCGCGACCCGGCGGTGATCGCCGCGCACGGCGGCATACCGCCCAGTCCGCTCGATGAACTGGTGCCTGTGGTCAAAGCCGTAAGCATTCCCGTGCAGGCGGTGGGCGGCCTCTCCGTGGAGCAGGTGATGCAGCTTCCCAAGTTCGGAGTCCATCACCTGGTGCTGGGCGCGCCGCTCACGGTTGATGCGGATGCCTTCAAGTCGCCGGTACACGACCTGGAAGGATTGTTGCGCGAGATTATTTCCAAATTACGAGGATAAAGACTCGGGGGTTGGGACTCGGGCAAACGTAGAGGCGGCTTTATCCGTCAGCTGACGGACCCTATGGCGAGGTAAACTCGCCGCCACAGCAGCAAACTGACGCCCTAACCACAAGTCAAATCGCGAGGGAGACGGGGCGCGGATCACGACGCTGTCGAGGTTTGATTTTCGAATTTCGAGTTTCCATCTTAATACCAGAAGGGGTTAACCATGCCGACGGCCTCCATGGCGGCGATTGTCCATTACGCTCTGGAAAAATACGCGGTGGAACTGCGGGAAGTGCCGCGGCCCGGTGATCCTGCCGACGATGAAGTTCTACTTTCCACCCGCGCCGTAGGTGTTTGTGGAAGTGAGATTCACCAATTCCATAATACCCATAGCTGGCCCGTTAACATCCCGGTGATCCTGGGGCACGAGTTTACCGGCGTGGTGAGCGCGGTCGGCAAAGGCGTGCGAGGATTCCGTGAGGGCGACCGGGTGGTGTCGGAAACGGCGGCGTTTATTTGCGGCCATTGCGTCTATTGCCGGTCCGGTGAGTACAATCTTTGCCCGGAGCGGCGGGGCTTCGGCAATGGCATGAACGGCGCCATGGCGGATTTTGTGCGTGTGCCCGCGCGCTGCCTGCATCGGGTGCCCGATTCCGTATCCTTTGAAAAGGCCGCGCTCACCGAACCGTGCTGCGTGGCGTTCAACGCCACGTGCGTCCACACGCAAATCCACCCGGGCGATTCCGTTCTGGTCCTGGGGCCGGGCCCCATCGGCTTGCTTTGCCTGGAGCTCAGCAAGCTTGCGGGCGCAACCTGGGTGGGCTTGGCCGGACTGAAGCAGGACGCCGCCCGCATGAAAGTGGCGCAGGCGCTGGGGGTGGATCGCACGCTCACGGAGGGTGAAGAACAGGTCCGCGAGGCGGTGCGGTCCGTCGGAGATGGACTGGGCGTAGACGTGGTGATTGACGCCGCTGGCGCCTCCGCCGCGCTGAAGACCGCCCTGGCGGTGGTGCGGCCGGGCGGGCAAATCACCAAAGTCGGCTGGGGACCGCAGCCGCTGAACTTTTCCCTCGACCCGCTGGTGCAGAAAGCGGTGCGGCTGCAAGGCAGCTTCAGCCACAACTATCGGATGTGGGAGAAAGTGCTAACGCTGCTGGCGTCGGGAAAAGTCGATCCGCTGCGCATCGTGGGCCGAATCGAAACCTACCCGAACTGGCGCCCCTGCTTCGATGAGATGGCCTCCGGGGAAATCGTGAAAGCCGTCTTGAAACCGGCGCGCGATAACGGGTGAACGGTTGCGACGCGAAAGGAACTCATGAGCGAGGCAAATGCCGAAAGGCGATCGTTAGTGGGGCAAGTGGCGGTGGTCACCGGTTCGACACAGGGCATTGGCGGTGGCATCGCCCTCAAACTTGCTGAGGCGGGCGCGCGGATTCTCGTGCATGGGCGCGACAGCCAGCGAGCGGGCGGCGAAAAGATTGTGGCAGCCAGCGAGGCCGCGGGAAGCCAGGCGCTGCTAGTGACCGGCGATTTGCGGGATGAGTCGCATTGCCGCAGCATTGTCCGCAACGCGCTCGCGCGCTTCGGGCGGGTGGACATCCTCGTCAACAACGCCGGCGTCGTGCATCGCGGCACCATTGAGGACACTTCCACCGAGCTGTGGGATGAAATCTTCGACATCAACCTGCGCGCCCCGTTCCTGCTCTGCCAGGAAGCGGTGCGCCACATGAAGGACCGGCAGAGCGGCTGCATCGTCAACATCGGCTCTGTGAACGCTTACTGCGGGTTGAAGCGGCTGCTGCCCTATTCCGCCTCCAAGGGCGCGCTGATGACGTTTACCAAGAATCTGGCGAATTACCTGACCCGATATCGGATTCGCGTGAACCAGATCAACCCCGGCTGGGTGCTGACCGAAGGCGAGCACCACACGGTCTCGGTAATCGAGGGTAAGGGTGAGAATTGGCTGGAGGAGGCGGTGAAGACGCGCCCCTTCGGCCGCATGATACTGCCCGCCGATATCGCCAACGCCGTTCTGTTTTTCGCCACCAACGAACTGATTTCCGGCGCCGTGCTCGACTACGAACAGCTTCCTTTTGGCGCGCCTTCCGACTTACCAATCTGAGGGACCAACCGACCATGAAACTTGCCGCCTTTCCCAAATGCTACATGGACGAACTGGTGCGGGACCGCACCATGACCCTGTTCCAATGGATCGACATGGCCGCCGACCTCCCCGTCGACGGCCTGGAACTCTATGACGGAACTCTGACCAGCTTTGACGACGCGTACCTGGAGAAAGTTCGCGAGGCACACGCGCGCCACAATCTGGAAATGCCCATGCTGTGCTGCTCCTCGGATTTCACTCAGCCGCACACGGAGGACCGGCGCAAGGAGGTGGAACACGAGAAACGCAACGTCGACATCACGGCGCGGCTGGGCGGCAAGTTCTGCCGCGTGCTTTCCGGCCAGCGCCGTCCGGGCGTCTCGCGCGAGCAGGGAGTGCGCTGGGTGGTGGATTGCATCAAGGAGGTTTTGGAATACAGCGCGATCAAGGGCATCGTGCTCGCCATGGAAAACCATTACAAAGATAACTTTTGGACGTACCCGGAGTTCGCGCAGAAGCAGGAGGTTTTTCTGGAGATCGTGAATCAGATCGATTCGCCGTGGTTCGGCGTGCAGTACGATCCCTCCAACGCCATCCTGGCCGGCGAGGATCCCCTCGCATTGCTCGAGAAGGTAAAACACCGCGTGGTGACCATGCATGCGAGCGACCGGCACCTGAAGCCCGGACATACCCTGGAGGAATTAAGGGCGGTGGAGGATTCCCTTGGGTACGCGGCGATTCTGACCCACGGCGAGGTGGGCAAAGGAATGAACAACTACCCTCAGATCTTTCGCACCTTGCGGGAAGTGGGGTTTGATGGGTGGGTTTCCATCGAAGACGGATTGAACGGCATCGAGGAAATTCGTGCTTCCGCGGAATACCTGCGCCCGTTCATCAGTGCGTAAGGGCGTCCGCGTGTGCCCGGGCCCCCTCCTCTGACGCGGGAGCCGGCACGGCGGCATCAGCTACGGTACGATGCGTTGATATCGATGTAGTCCCGCGTGAAGTCGCAAGTCCACACAGTGGCTGTACCCCTGCCGGCGTGCAGATCCACGTGCAGCAGAACTTCCTTCCGGTCGAGCTCGCGGTGAGCCGCCGCTTCGTCGAAGCCGGCGTCGACGCCTTTGCGGCAGAGTGCCAGGTTGTTCACGCTGACGTCGACCTTGTTGGCATCGAATTTCGCGCCCGAGTAGCCCGCGGCGCAGAGGATGCGGCCCCAATTCGGATCGGCCCCCGCCAGCGCCGTCTTCACTAACGGAGAGTTGGCAATGGCGCGCGCCACGTGGTCAGCATCGAGGGGAGTCCGCGCCCCCACAACTTCCACGGTGACCATCCTGGAAGCCCCCTCGCCGTCACGAGCAATCATGCGTGCGAGTGTCTGGCAAACCAACGTTAATCCCTCCGCAAACCATGCGCGGCTGTCGTTTCCGGGAATCACCGTAGTCTCCGAAAGGCCGCTGGCCAGCGCTATGAGGGTATCGTTAGTGGAAGTGTCGCCGTCTACGGTAAGGCGATTGAAGGAATCTTCCACCGCCGCAATTAGCAGGTTGTGCAACATGCGCTCACCCATCGAGGCGTCCGTGGTGATGAAAGAAAGCATGGTGGCCATGCGGGGATGAATCATCCCCGCCCCTTTGGCAATGCCGGCGATGTGCACGGCCTTGCCCCTTGCTTCGGACTGCACCACGCAAGTCTTGGGGACAGTGTCGGTGGTCAGGATGGCGTGGGCGACTGCCTGGGCGTTCTCCCGGGAGAGGCTTTCTTTCAGGTGGGAGAGTTGCGAAAGAATAAGGTCTGCCTTGAGCGGGACGCCGATGACTCCCGTCGAGGCCAGCAGGACTTGCGAGGGTTCAATTCCCAGCAATTCTGCGGTGACGCGGGCCGTTTCCTCCGCCGTGCGCAGCCCCTCCCCTCCGGTGCAGGCATTGGCATTTCCGGAATTGACGACGATGGCGCGGCAACGTCCCCGGCTTTCGGCCAGGTTTCGCCGTGAAAGCAAGACCGGCGCTGCCGCAACTCGATTGGTGGTGAAAACCCCGGCGGCCGTCGTCGCCGGCGAATCGGAAAAGAGCATCGCCAAATCCAATGCGCCGCGCGTCTTCTTGATCCCGGCGGCGACCGCCGCCGCGCGAAATCCCAACGGGGTAGCCAGATCGCCTGCGATGGGTTCCCACTTTGGTATGGCTCGACTCACTGCCCCTCCTTGACTACTCACGACGCGACAAGTTGCCGCCCCCTGGTGCCGGCCCCAGCGAGAAGAAAAATTTGTTTCGCCCAGCGGGGCTATTGCTTGGCGGGCGCCGGGTTCGGGGGGATTTCCTCCACCCCCGGAGTGGCGGGTGGCGGTGACGGCGGCCCCGCCACCTTGATCGTCCGCACACTTTCATCACAGGCCTGCATGTAAAGATCTTCGTCAGCGTTGCCGGGCGTGCAGTTCGCCTCCACAAGATGGTCCGGCGAAATGACCCGCCCCGTGAGCAGCATCGCCCGGTTCTTGTACTGCCAGATCAGAACCGCGTCGCGATCGTTGATCCGGGTGTGCTCAAAATGATAGCGCGGTAGTTCGTGCTGGACGCCATCGGTCTGCCAAATGGCCAAGTCTTGGGGTGTGAACTCGGCGCTCTGATCAGGATTGGGCTGCGAAGTGAGAGTGAGGGAAGGTCCTATACTCCAGAAGAGTGGTGAAAAAATCCGGACGCCCCCTGCAAAGGGCTCTACCTTCTTGTTTATGCCCGCTGCCACCTGCATCTCAACTCCCAAGCCATCATCCTTGTAAGGGGTGAGCGCCAACGTCTCCTTTATAACGGCCGCTTTGTGCGTCGGCCACCATTTCACGAGAAAATACTCGCCCCCGACGATTCCGCCCCCGATCAGCAAGATCCCCAAACCGACGATTAATTGCGTAGGAAGGTGTTTCTTCATCGTGGCAATCTTAACCCGTGTGCGGCGGATGGCGCAACGCAGGTTTCACCGCACCTGAATCAGGGGATGCGTCGCTTCGATGACTTCCCCCACATGCTGCGCACTCACGCCGTTGGCAAGCAGAGAATCCAGAAGCTGCGTGGCATCCTTCGAAGCTACGGAAAGCAGGAGCCCGCCGGAGGTCTGCGGGTCGAAAAGCAGGTCCCTGACTTCTTGCGGAACGCCCGGGGCAAACTCCACCGAGCCGCCGACGAATTCCATATTTCGCTTCAAGCCCCCGGGAAGAAAGCCTTTTCGCGCGAGCTCGCGCGCTTCCGGCAGAAACTCGATTTGCGCAGAATCGAGGGCGAAGCTCACCTTGCTGCCCACCGCCATTTCCCGCGCGTGGCCGAGCAGGCCGAACCCCGTGACGTCCGTGGCGGCGTGCACTTCCCAGGGCAAGGCTAACTCCATGCTGGTGCGGTTGAGCGTGCACATGGAGAGGATCGCCGCATCCACCGCTGCCTTCGCCGCCCCGTCTTTCTTCAAGGCCGTGCCAATCACCCCTGTGCCCAGCCGCTTGGTGAGAATCAGCCGGTCGCCCGGTTGCGCACCGACGTTCTTCAGCACCCGCTGCGGATTAATAACGCCGGTCACCGCGTAACCGAATTTGATTTCTTCGTCGCCGATGGAATGGCCGCCAATCACCGTGCAGCCGGCTTCCTGCATCTTGGCATGGCCGCCCTGAAGAATCTTTTCGAGAATTTCGATATCCCGGCCGGTATTCGGGAACCCGACGATGGAGAGCGCGGAAATCGGCCGCCCACCCATGGCATACACATCGCTCAGGGAGTTGGCGGCAGCAATCTGGCCGAAGGTGTACGGATCGTCCACGATGGGCGTGAAGAAATCCACGGTCTGGACCAGCGCCAACTCGGGAGAAAGTTGATACACTCCCGCGTCGTCGGCGGTGTCGAAGCCTACCAGCACGTTCGGGTCGAATTGTTTCGGCAACCGGGCGAGCACCGAGTCCAAAATCCTTGGACTCAACTTGGCCGCTCAACCCGCTGCCTTGACCATCCCGGTCAACCGCGTGCGTTCGTCCATAGGACATTTGATTATATTCTGCCGCCGGATGATTCCCAAGCCGCTTGCGGCGCAGGACCTTTGCGGCGGGAGTTTGATCCTCGACGGTTTGTAGTGGAGCAGTTTGGTTTATAGATCACGTGATAGTTCAGTGGGACATTTCATATGCTAACGACACTCGGCGGTTTGGCTCCTTGACCCCGCCTTCGGCTGCCCACTAGAATGCTGGCTTGCTGACCTGAACAAGAGACTGGCCGCGGCGGCAGTTGACACGTGGCGGCGTTTTGCCAAGCAACCATGTCCTCACGAAAATTTCTCAGTCCTTTCATTATCGGAATCGGCGGTGGGACGGGAGCCGGAAAGTCGACTCTCGCGCACCGTCTGGCTCACCAATACTCGGACCTTGGCGCGGTCGTTGTGGACCAGGATTCTTACTATCGTGACCAGTCGCATTTGCAGCTCGAGCAGCGCATCTTGACCAATTATGACGAGCCTGCCGCCCTGGATTACGAACTCCTTCAGAAGCACTTCGAGCAACTCGTTGCCGGCAGGCCGATCGCCAAACCGCGATATTGCTTCGTCACGCACACCCGAACTGTGGAAACCACGGATATTCTTCCTGCTCCCCTGATCATTTTCGAAGGGCTGCTGGCACTATGGGATGAGCGACTGCGGGCGATGATGGACCTGAAGATCTTTGTCGAGGCCGCCGCGGACATCCGGCTGATGCGCCGCCTGGTGAGAGACGTGCATGAACGCGGTCGGACATTGGATTCCACCGTGGCGCAATACCGCGACTCCATCCGGCCGATGCACCGGCGTTACGTCGAGCCGACAAAAGCTTACGCAGACCTCGTGGTGGACACCACGGAGGTCACCCTGGAAGGGTGGATCGGGTCCATCGACCGGCTCTTTGTCAAAATGCGCGGAACTTTCGGCCACCGAACGAGGTAGGGCCGGACGGCGTTCGGCCCCACCTCCCGGCACAGGAGGAAACCCATGTTTGCCTTTCACGGAGTGGACTACCTGGAGATCGATTCCCTGCTCAATGACGACGAAAAGCTGGTGCGCCAGCTGGTGCGCGAGTTTGTGGAGAAGGAAATCATCCCGCACATCGAGGGGTGGAACCGCGAGGGGAAGTTCCCCTTGCACCTGGTTCCGCTCATGGCGGAGTTGGGGTTTTACGGCGCCAACCTGGAAGGCTATGGCTGCGCGGGCATGTCAAACGTGCAGTATGGGCTGATCATGCAGGAACTCGAGCGCGGCGACAGCGGCTTGCGCAGCTTCGTGAGCGTGCAGGGTGCGCTGGTGATGTACCCCATCCGCGCCTACGGTTCCGACGAACAAAAAGATCGCTGGCTGCCCGCCTTGCAACAAGGGAAGGCCATCGGCTGCTTTGGACTGACCGAGCCGGATTTTGGCTCAAACCCCGGGGGCATGCGGACGCGCGCAGTGAAAGACGGGGATGACTACATCTTGAACGGCGAAAAAGCCTGGATTACCTCCGGAACCATCGCTGACGTGGCGTTGGTGTGGGCGCGCACCGAGGAAGGCATTCGGGGATTCCTGGTGGAAAAAGGCGCGCCGGGCTACTCCGCCAAAGACATCAAAGGCAAGTGGTCGCTGCGCGCGTCGGTGACATCCACGTTGGCGCTCGAGGACACGCGCGTGCCGGCGCGCAACATGCTCCCCAAGGCGCGGGGACTGAAGGCGCCGCTCGCGTGCCTGACGCAGGCGCGCTACGGCATCGGCTGGGGCGCCATCGGGGCCGCCATGGCCTGCTACCACGAGGCGCTGGAATACGCCAAGGCGCGCAAACAATTTGACGACAAGCCCATCGCCACTCACCAACTCATCCAGGCCAAGTTCGCCGACATGATCACGGAAATCACCAAGGCGCAGTTGCTGGCCATCCAGGTGGGCCGGCTGAAAGACCAGGGTCGCGCTGACTTTGCGCACGTTTCCATGCTCAAGCGCAACAACGTGAGAATCGCCCTCGACGTGGCCCGCGCCGCCCGCGACATTCTGGGCGCGAACGGCGTCGCTGACGAGTACCCCATTTTCCGCCACATGTGCAACCTGGAATCGGTCTTCACTTACGAAGGCACCCACAATATCCACACCCTCATCATCGGCGAGCGCGTGACGGGATTGCCGGCGTATAAGTAGCGCATCACTCTGCTTCCCAAGGTCGGTGTCTTATCGGCAATTGTCGATTTTCGATTGCCGATTGAACCAATCGAAAATCGACAATTGAAAAACCGCAAATCTCGGAAAAGCAAATCTCCAAGCAGGTCTACAAGCTTGAGGGTGCTGCATGAGTCTGGTAAGCTTCGATTGCGAAGGGATCAGGATGATCAAGGACAGAGCTTACTGGGAAGCATGGGAAGCGCAGGGGCCGCTCCGCGAGCGTTTGGACCCCCAGCGCGCACTCAAGCTTGCAGACGCGATGTATGAATACGCGAGATCATTGGGCGTCTTTCCACCGGCCGACCCGCTGGCTGGACTTGAAACGAAAATAGCATTGGCGAGAATTGTGAATGTTCTCTCAACTTCTGGAACAGATCGCTCTCGGTCTTGAGGAGCGCCAAATCCCTTACATGATCATTGGCGGCCAGGCGGTGCTGATTTATGGAGAGCCCCGCTTGACACGCGACATAGATGTAACATTGGGTGTAGGACCTGACCGCCTTGCGGACCTTCTGGCCTTGGCACAATCACACTCGTGGCGTGTGCTTGTCGAACACCCGGAAGAGTTTGTGCAAAGAACCATGGTGCTGCCTTTGGAGGATTCGCAAAGTAGTATCAGAATTGACTTCATCTTGTCGTTCTCTCCTTACGAGCGGCAGGCTCTGGAACGGGTGCATCGGGTTGGCATTGGGAAAGGGACGGTCCGCTTCGCTGCCCCAGACGACGTCATCGTACACAAAATCCTTGCCGGCCGCCCCCGCGACCTGGAGGACGTGCGGAACATTCTCCTGAAGAGAGCGAACCTTGATCGGGCATACATCCGTCACTGGCTTGCAGACTTTGACCGCAGCTTGGGCGGGACCTACCTTCAGGCATTCGAGGATCTGGCACAATCCTTACCGTAAACACTCAGTCGATGTTTTGAACGGAGAGCTTAATTACCCGCCGTCACTGTGACAAGCTGTGACAGTCTACTGTGACAAATGGCTCACCCGTTCAACCGGTTGACACCGTCGAAGGCGGCGTTCTTGTAGCATTCGGCGAGGGTGGGGTAATTGAAGACGGTATTTACAAAGTAGTCGATCTTTCCGCCCAAGCTCATCACCGCCTGCCCGATGTGAACCAGTTCGCTGGCGCTTTCGCCGATGATGTGCACGCCGAGCAATTCGCGGGTCTCGCGGTGGAAGAGGATTTTCAGCATCCCGATGCTGTCGCCGATGATCTGGCCGCGCGCGATTTCACGATAGCTGGCCTTACCCATCTCATACGGGACGTTGGCCTGTGTCAGCTCTTCCTCGTTCTTGCCGACATAGGAGATTTCCGGGATGGTGTAAATTCCGTAAGGAAAGAGCGCCGGGGTGCTTTTGGCTTCAATCCCAAAGGCGTGGCACGCGGCCAGGCGGCCCTGCTCGAGCGAGGTCGAGGCCAGGCTGGGAAAGCCGATGACGTCACCCGTGGCGTAAATGTGCGGCACTTCGGTCTGGTAGTGTTCATTCACTTTCAAGCGGCCGCGCTCATCGGCTTTAAGCCCGGCCGCTTGCAGATTCAGCTTGCCGGTGGCGCCGCTGCGGCCAATGCTGTACAAGGCTTTTTCGGCGACAATTTCCTTGCCACTGGCCAGATGGATTTTTACCCGCGTGTCCGCGCCACTCTGGAAAAGCTCGATGCTGCTGACCGCCTCGTTGAATCGCAGCGTCATGCGGTTCTGGCGCAGGTGATAGTCAAGAGCCTCAACGATCTCGGCATCGACAAAGGATAGAAGCCGGCGCGAACGCTCGACCAAAGTAACGCGGACGCCCAAGGCCGAGAAGATGCTGGCGTATTCGCAGCCGACCACGCCCGCGCCGATCACGGCCATGGTGCGCGGCAGCTTTTTCAGGGTCAGGATGTCGTCACTCACGAAAATGTTCTGGCCGTCGAAAGGAATCTTGGGATCGCGCGTCGCTTCGGTGCCGGTGGCGATGAGCACGTTGGCGGCGGTCACGATGCGCTCGCCGGAATGGTCCACCATGGTCAGGCGCAGTGTGTGGGGGTCCACGAAGGACGCTTCCGCGGTGATCATCTCCACGCTGTTGCGCTGCAATTGGTGGCGCGTGACGTCGATTTCGTGGCGGATGACGTGTTCCGTGCGGAAAAGGAGGTCTTCAATGGTAATGTTTTGCTTGACGGTGTATGATTCTCCGTAAATACTCCGCAAACGATACCCGGAAAGATAAATGACGGCCTCGCGCAGGGTCTTGCTGGGAATGGTTCCGGTATTGGTGCACACGCCGCCGAGCACCGCCTTGCGCTCGATGAGGACAGCACGCTTGCCAAGTTTTGCTGATTGGATCGCCGCCCGCTGACCTGCCGGTCCCGATCCAATGACTAAGATGTCATATTCGTAATCCGCCATCGCCGCTCCTCATGAGAATCTGCCGCAACCCAACGACCGTGGGTACCGCCGTAAGGGTGTGAAGTTACGCCCAAGTTTACCGATGAGAGTCTTACATCATAACCCGATAAGCGTCCCACTTTTGGAAAATATTACGTCTTCGATCGGGGGCATCAGCCGTTGACAGCTTTCATCGCCGCTTCCGCGTAGCGCTCTCCGGCGGCAGCGCCCAGCGGCGCGGCCTCATTAAGGTGTGCCAGGTCAGGCAAGGTCAACGGGACATCGAGCGCTGCCAGGTTCTCTTCCAGGTGTGCGCGGTTGGTGGTGCCGGGGATGGGAACGATCCCGCCGCCCTGCGACAGCACCCAGGCGAGTGCGAGTTGTGACGGCTTCGCGCCCTTCATGGCGGCGATCTGCTCAACGCGCCGGACCAGTTCGAGGTTGCGTTCGAAATTCTCTCCCTGGAATCGCGGACTGCTGCGCCGCCAATCATCCGGCGCCAAATCTTCGAAACGCTTAAACCGGCCCGTCAGAAAGCCGCGGCCCAGCGGGCTGTAAGCTACAAAGGTGATTCCCAACTCCTCACAGACGGGAAGGATCTGCTCCTCGGGGTCGCGTGTCCAGAGCGAGTACTCCGTTTGCAAGGCACTGATGGGATGAGTCCGGTGGGCACGGCGGATGGTGGCGGGAGCAGCCTCGGAGAGTCCCAGGGAGCGAACCTTGCCTTCCTCGACCAAACGCGACATGGCGCCCACGGTATCTTCAATCGGAACGGTGCGGTCGACGCGGTGCTGGTAATAAAGGTCGATCGTCCCCACCTGCAATCGGCGCAGGCTGGCTTCGCAGGCTTGACGCACATACTCAGGGCGGCCATTAATGCCCGCGAAGCGGCCCTCCGCGTCACGCACATTGCCGAATTTCGTCGCCAGCACCGCCTGCTCGCGCCGACCTCGCAGGGCGCGGCCAACCAATTCCTCATTGGTGCCGCAGCCGTAGACGTCGGCGGTATCAAGGAAATTGATCCCCAGGTCGAGGGCGCGATGGATCGTCGCCATCGACTCTTCCTCCTGATGGGGACCATAGAATTCGGACATCCCCATGCACCCCAGCCCGAGGGCCGACACGTTGAGCGAACTGTGACCAAGTTTCCTGAACTGCATTGGGTCCCCCATGACTCGCCACAATGGATTGAGAAGCAAACAGCATAGCATCGGGATGAGCCAGGAGCTAGATCCTAAATCCTAGATCATAGATTCCTTAGCCTTCCATCAGCTCCACCACGGCGCGATGGCCCGGGGCTCGCGCCAGTGCGCGGTCGCAAGTGAGAAGCGGTGCATCAAGAGCTTCCGCCAAGGTGACATATGCGGCGTCGTAAGCCGTGAGGTTGCGGCGCAGCTCCCAGATACGAGCGAGGAATGGCCAGTGGGGGTAGCGTTCGAGCGGCATCTGGGCAAATGCCAGGAGCGCTTGACGGGCCCGTTGCGGTGACATCTCGCCGGCCGCCTGATAGCGCCGCAAGGCTTGTGCAACTTCCAGGTCGATCAGATGCGGAGCATGCAGCGCCTCGAGAGGATCGAGCAAACGATAGGGGCCCGTTTCCCCGCCGCTGCGAAAAAAACAATCTCATCCGTCAGCCGACGGGCAAAGCCGCAAAGGCGCGCAAAGCAAGTAACAGGATTGCCCTTTGTATTTCTTGGCGCCTTGAACCCAGAGCAAAATTCGCGGGAGCGGAAATTCCGCAATACCCCTTCCTACCGGTAGGAAATTTTGAAAACTTTTTGCAAATTTCTTCCTACCCGTAGGAATCCTGTGACCATCTGTCTAGACTATGGAGCACATCATGCTGTGCTCTTTATCGGAGGGTGTTCTTTTGAGAGGAATCGCGCAGGGAGGGTAGGTGTCAGGGGGAGGCAGTAAACAGTATACCGTAGACGGTAGACGGGAGAAGGCGGTAGGCACCAGGTGTCAGGGGCTAGGTGCTCTAGACGGGCATAAGGCGGAAGCCGGTAGACGTAGACTGAACACAAGCACAAAAGGAAGGGCTGTGGTTTTGAAACGATCTATCACATAACAAAGGAGTTATCGGTTGTGAGGCGAATTCTCAGAAAAACCCATGTTATTGAAATACAAAGGTTTAGACGGAAGCGACGAGGCCTTCGAAAAAAAACATACTATATTCCTGGGAATAGGTTCAGGATGTTATTGAAAACAAATGGTGAAAAAATGTCGATTTAGGCGCCTGAAACGATGTTGATGAAAACAAATGAGTTATTTTATTTCGAAACGATGTTGATGAAAAGAAACGGGTTAATGTCAGGTTTAACGTTCCAAGTGTCAGGAGGCGGGACAAAGGATACCAGATATTGTGCTCGGGAAATGGGGCCCAGGACTCGGGGCAAGCGAAAGGCACTCGTGGATTTCGATCTGCTGTCTACTGTCTGCCGTATACCGTCTACCGTCTTTTGCTTGCTGCCTTCCGCTAACTGCCTACTTCCCCAGCGGCAAGCTGGCTGCGGCCACGGCCTGGCCCACGCGGCGGGTGGATTCATCGGGCAGGTGCAGCGCGACCTTCGCGGCGAGCTGTGGAAATTCCTTTTGCAGTACCTCCTGGGCGCGCGCCAGGATAATGTTGCCGCCCTCGCCGGAGGTGACACGTCCGAGGATGAGGACATGCCGCAATTCATAGAAGTCCGCGTAATGCGCCACGCCGTAACCCACGTAGCAGCCGAGGGTTTCAAAGATCAGCCGCGCACGTTCGTCGCCCCTGTGAAGCAGTTCCTGCACCGACTTGAGCTTCTCGGCGGGGCCCAGCTTGGCGTCGAGCGTGATGCCCGCGAGCGGCGCGAGGCGAAACACCGCTTGCTGCGAGAAGTAGTTTGCCCCCACTCCCTGGTCGCCCGACCACTCATCCACGGGAGCGTGCGGGTCGAAATCGACCGGGCAGAAGGCCAGCTCATTCAGCCAGGTGGTGAGCTCGCCTGTGGGCGTCACGTAGCCGCCCGCCTCACTGGAGCCCAAGGCCATGCCCAGCACCGCCGCGTCACCGAGCGACAGGGCGCCGGCCAGCGCCGTCACCTCCCCGTCGTTCACGACGGCAAAGGGAATTCCTCCCCAGGCCTTTTGCAAATCCACAAAGAGGTTGCGAATCTGGGTGTCAAAAAGCGGCTTGGGGACGGCGCGGTACAGCGAGCCCACCCGCGGCCGGTTGTTGATGTACACCCCCGCGGCGCTGCCGCCCACGGCGTCGACACGCGGCAGGTGCTGCGCCGCCGCTTTGAGCGCGCTGTTGATCTGGTCGAAGTGATAGCGAGGGTCGGTGGCGTGGCTCGGATCCCAAATCACCTCTTCCGTGTACACGGGTTCGCCGTCCTTGACCGCGGCGACTTTTCGATCGCTCGCCCCCAGGTCGAAGCCGATGCGGCAGCCTTCCAGATGTCCGCCCAGGCGCAGGGTGCCTTCGTGAGGCGCGGGAACCTTGTCCGCCTCAGTGATTTCCACCGTGAACGGATGCTCATAGACGTTCGCCATGAAATCCACGTCAAACGTCCGCGGCCCTCCCCGCGAGTATACCCGCCGGATATGCTCGCCGACGCTCGGCGGTCCTCCGACCATGACGCGCCATCCACCTCTTTGCCAAAGCAGCATCTTTACCAAACGCTCGGCAAAAGGGAGGTTCAGAGCCGCGGACTCCGAGCCCTCGTCCAGGCACTGCGTCCGGTAAACGGAAAGCGATTGCTCCCCGCGCTCGAGGCCGATCACCAGCGGTACCCCGCGCCCCAAGCCATTTATGAAATCACGAAAATTGCGATTAAAGATCACCGCGGGCGCGAAGGATCGATGTAAGGGTGGAATGAATTGAGGCTTGCAAAGCTGCAACAATGCGTCGATATCCAACTCTTCCTCGAGTAATCCGTATGATCTTATCGGCCGGAAGATTCCCGAGCTTGATGATAAGTGCCCCAAAGCCCAGGGTCAAGCCGCCAATCATGCAGACCTGGGAGGAGGTGTCCGGCAGGCTGGCAACGTCTTTGGCCGGCGCGGCGCCCGAGGCGCTGGCTCAACCGGTTTCCTCAGGACGCACACTCGATGGGAAAATCAGTGGAAGAATCGCCTTCCTTTCACTCCACGAGAGCTACCACGTGGGTCAGATGGCTTACTTGCGGAAGTGGCTGGGATTTGGACAGGCGGCTGGGTAGAGGGCGTCGCAGGTCGGCCCAGTAAGGCTCTTTATGTAAAGTACTTTATAAAAAGAAGTACTTGACAAAGCTTTTGCTTTTTGGTATTCACATGGTCATGCCTTGTGCCGGTCCCGTTCGTTCTCGTCGAGTTCGACCCGCTCCGCTGCATGCGCACGCCATGGAAGACCTGCGCTTCATCCGCCAGACCATGGAGAACGCGGCCTCCTTCACGGCCGTTCCGGGATGGGGTGGCGTGGCGATGGGTGTGACGGCGCTCGCCGCCGCGTGCGTGGCTCCCCGCCCCACCAGCGCCAAGGCTTGGCTGATCACCTGGCTCGCCGCGGCGCTGTGCGCCGTTGCCTTCGGCGCTTTGGGCATTTATTGGAAAGCGCGGCGCGTGGGCACGCCTGTCCTCACGCAACCCGGGCGCAAATTCCTGCTCAGCCTGTTTCCTCCCCTCTTGGCGGGGGCGGTGATCTCCGGCGCGATTTACGGCACGGGAATGGGCCGGCTGCTGCCCAGCGTCTGGCTGCTGCTTTATGGCGTGGGGGTGATATCGGCGGGAAATCTTTCCGTGCGCGTGGTCCCGGTGATGGGACTGTGCTTCATGGTGGCGGGTGTTGCCGCGCTGTTTTGCCCGGCCGCTTGGGCCAACGCGATGATGGCCGCGGGATTTGGGGGGCTGCACATTCTATTCGGAATGATCATAGCAAGGAGGTACGGTGGCTAGATCTCATCCTTTCAGCGGGGGTCACCCGCTGGAAACTCGAAGAACGGACCACGTTGCCCAAAGGGAGCGCGGAGGGGCGCCCGCGACCGGCGCGGCGGACCTCGACCGCCTGATTCACGAGCGTATGCGCCTGGGAATCGTCAGCGCCCTGGCGGCGAATGAATCGCTCAGCTTCAACGATCTGAAGAAATTGCTCGCCACCACGGACGGCAACCTGAGCGTCCACGCGCGCAAACTCGAGGAAGCGAAATACCTCGTGTGCGAAAAGTATTTTGAGGGCCGCCTGCCCAAAACGGTCTATCGCCTGAGCCCCGCCGGGCGGCACGCGCTGGAACGTTACCTGGATCAGATGGAAGGGTTGATTCAATCCATGCGCGGGCGTTAGTTGGCGCGGCAAAAAATTTTTGTCTTGGTACTTTGTGTTGCAAAGTACATTGCGCAAATGTGACAGAGCCGCGAAGGGATGAACCCCTCCGGCAGAAGTTCTTGCGCATTTCGTCGTTGCGGCGGCCGATGACCGCCGGCCGGCGCTCCTGGAGCGTCGCGACAATTTGATTCGTTCCGTATAACAAAAGTTCTGACGGGGGCACACGATGACGAAGGGCAACGGAGATCACCGGTTGAGTGCGGAAAATTCCCGCCTGCACGTGGCGATCATCATGGACGGCAGCGGGCGCTGGGCCGTGGCTCGCGGACTGCCGCGCGTGGCAGGTCACCGCGCCGGCCGCGTCGCGGTTGGAAGCGCGGTGCTGGCTGCCCTCGAGCAGGGCATTCGCGTGCTGACCCTCTTCACGTTCTCCACGGAAAACTGGGGCCGGCCGGAAAGCGAAGTCGCGGAGCTGATGCGCACCTTCGAAGTTTTCTTCCGGGTGGATGCCCCGGCTCTCGCCGCTCACGGCGTCCGCGTGACCGTCATCGGGCGGCGCGATCGGCTGCCGGTTTCCTTGCGCCAGGCGATCGAGGAGATTGAGGCGGCAAGCGGGGCGGGAGAGCAAATGCACGTCCGCTTCGCCATCGATTATTCCGGCCGGGAGGCGATCCTCCACGCCGCGCGCCGATTCCAGGAAGCCAGCGACGACTCCGCCGAGAGTTTTGCGCACTTGTTGGCGGAAACGCAAAATGCCGGCGAACCCGCGCCCGACATCGACCTGCTGATCCGCACCGGCGGCGAGCAGCGCCTGAGCAATTGCCCGCTCTGGGAAATTGCTTACGCCGAGCTCTATTTCACTCCCTGCCTGTGGCCGGACTTTGGCCCTGCCGACCTTGACGCCGCCCTGCAGGAATTTCGCGCGCGCGACCGCCGCTTCGGGCAAATCCCCGTCGTGGTTTGAGATTGAGGAGTTCCGCTCTTGAGTGCCACAGCGAAATTGGAAATATCGGTCCTGGCAGCCGCGTTCACTTTGGGAGTTTTGGGCGACGCGCTCCTGCGATGTTTTCCGTGGGGGGTGAACTTCGCGCTTTGGGCCAGCCTGCTTGCGGCGGCCATCTTTTTCTTAGGGCGCGAGCGGCGCCAAGTCTTTGCGGAGGGCGGATGGTGGCTTCTGCTGCCGATCGTGCTCTCGCCTTTGGCCTTCCTCTGGCACGAATCGCTGGCTCTGAAGGCGCTCAACCTGCTGGCGCTGTTGACGGCCCTGTCTCTCGCCATGTTGCGTGCCCAGGGCGGCCGGCTGCATGTTTCCAGTTTGGTGAGATACACTCTGGGCAGCGTGATCGCAGGGTTCAATGCGGCATTTGGAATGTTCCCGCTCCTCTTTGGGAAACCCGAATGGAAGAAGTCGCTTGGTGGTCGGTCCCGAAGCGCCGCGGCGGTACTGCGCGGCGTGGCATTTTCCCTTCTGCCCATGCTGATTTTCGGGTCGCTCCTCGTGGCCGCGGACGCGGTCTTCCAAAACTTCGCCCAACGCCTCTTGCATTTTGACTTCACCCACCTTGTGGTGATTGCGTTCATTACCGTGTGCGTCGGAGGGTATCTGCGCGGATTGCTCTTTGGGAAGGAGCTGAACCTGGGCACGGAGAATGTGCGGCTGCCAATTTCTCTGGGCGCGATTGAAACGGGAGTGATGCTGGGCCTGCTCGATCTGCTTTTTCTGGCCTTCGTGGCCGTGCAGGTCCGATATTTTTTCGGCGGATCGGCGCTGGTGCAGGCCACCACCGGATTGACCTACGCGGAGTACGCTCGAAGCGGATTCTTTGAACTGGTCACGGTGGCCGCCCTGGTTCTGCCCTTCCTGCTTTTTGTCCATTGGCTTTTGCGGCCTGACGACGGCAAAGGGCAACGGGTATTCGAGTGGCTCGCGGGAGTGCAGATCGTGCTGCTTTTCGTCATCATGGGATCGGCCTTCCAGCGCCTGCGGTTGTACCAGGCCGAATATGGCCTGAGCGAGCCGCGCCTCTACCCGACCGCCTTCATGGGCTGGCTCGCCGTGGTGTTCGTGTGGTTCGGCCTGACGGTTTTGCGTGGGCATCGTGAACGGTTTGCGTTTGGAGCCATGGTGGCGGGCTTCCTGCTGATTGCGGTGCTCCACGCGCTCGACCCCGACGCACTCATCGCCCGCACCAACCTGGCGCGCGCCCAGGCTGGGCACATCTTCGACGCCCGCTACGCTGCGAGCTTAAGCGCCGACGCCGTGCCGGATCTGGTCGCCGGCCTGCCCTCCCTGAACCCGCAGGATCGCTGCACGCTGGCGGGACGCCTGCTTGCCCGCTGGGCGCCCCCCGAAAACCCCGACTGGCGCTCCTGGACCATTTCGCGTTCCCGAGCCTGGCAAGCCATAAGGGCCAACGCCCCCGCCCTGCGCGCCGCCTGCGCTAAGACCAAGAGGTGAGACTTATACATCCCCCGCGACGGTTTCCTTCCCTTTGATGTACCAGGTGCATTTACCTCGTCTCAGTTTTTCCTGCGGCGTCCAGGAAAACACGTGGTCGTGCAATAGGTTTTTGGTACAATCCCCTGCCAGAGGAAAATGAGCGTGCAGACTGGAGACAGTACCAATGCCAGCGGCCTTCACCCGCTTTTCACGGTTGGTCATTCGATCCTGGACTTCGAGAACTTCGCTGCACTGTTGAAAGATCATGCCGTCCAACTCGTGGCCGATGTGCGCAGCCTGCCGCAGAGCGCGCGCCTGCCGCATTTTAGCCAGCCTGCTTTCGAAAACCTGCTGCGTGCCGAGGGGCTCGATTACCTTTTTCTAGGGGAGGAATTGGGAGGCCGTCCCGATGATCCGGACGCCTATCGCCCCGATGGGGTGGTCGATTTCACGGTTCGGCGGAAATCTTATGCGTTTCGGGCGGGGCTGGAGCGCCTCCAAAACGAATTGCCAGGCCGCTCTGTAGCCATGATGTGCGCCGAGGAAGACCCGTTGGAGTGTCATCGTTTTCTGATGGTTTGCCCCGAACTGACCAAGCTGGGAGTCTTTCCGTTGCACATCCGCAAAGGCTCGCAAATCGAGACGCAAGAGACCGCGGAGAATCGGCTGCTCGCCAGCACCGGCTTCGAGGGTATAGCAGCCAACACGCTTTTCCCCGAGGCGCGCACCGACGCCTTGGAGAATGCCTACCGGCTTCAAGCCGAAAGATTCGCTTACCGCGTTAAACCCTTGGCGCTCGACACTTGGTAGCACGGCGAATGAAGTCAACCATATTCACGATCGGCTTCACGAAGAAGACGGCTGAGGCGTTCTTTCAACTTCTTCATGAGGCTCAAGTCCAGAAGCTGATCGACATCCGGGAGAATCGCGTCGGGCAACTGGCGGGCTTTGCGAAATATCCGGACCTTGCTTTTTTCCTTCACCGAGTCGCAGGAATTGCTTACGACTATCAACCAATTCTTGCACCCAGCCCTGAAATTCGCACTGCTTACCGCAAATCGCGCGATTGGAACCAGTACGAGAAGTCGTTTTTAGAATTGATGGCGCAACGGAAGGTGTTAGAAGAAGTTGATCCTGCATCATTTGAAGGAGTAGTCGCGCTCCTTTGCTCTGAGGCAGAGCCGGAAAAATGTCATCGGCGCTTGGTCGCCGAGATGCTGGCGCGACACTGGAACGCTCAAGGTCACCAGATCGAAATAAAGCATCTGGTCACGACCAGCCCCCTGGGGAAAAAGAAACCCAAAAAGACGAGTCATGCGAGATTTGATTCTTTCTGACATTACGGAGATGGGTTCGGGGCTGTGTGTAATTGGGATTGAGCCCGCGACTGAGAATTTGTTTCGTTCCGTCCGCCCGATTCCCCCACAAGGCTTCGCGTGGGACAGATCATTTCCTCACAAGCGTGGTAGTGAGGTTCGTTTCGCGTCGCGCGCCACATCTGTTTGTCCGCCGCACAGTGAGGATCAGAATACCTACGGGCTGCAAGCAACTGGCGGATGCCTGAGCGAGCTCGAGTTAGTCAACATGCTCCAGCGAGCTGAGGTTTCGGCAGAATTGGAAGCCCTATTCGCGTGCGAATTGCATGCCGACACCAAGGGCGGAAACGCGTGGGTGGACCCTGGCCAGGCAAGCAGGTCGATTTGTGGTTGTCTGTACAGAAACCTCCGCTTCCTGGTCTTCCAGGACTCTAGCCGCGTAACGCTGCGGGCCCGCTTGGTTCTGGTTTCCGGCGAAACACTGAACAGCCTTCCCGTCGTTGACCGGGAGTGGCGATGCTTTATGGATGAGGTTATGGAACGGCTCGCAAAGTCTGGGGGCCACTTTGACCTCGACCGCTATCTAAACCGCTTCATTCGTAACAAGCTCATGCAGGCTCTCCACGGATTTGCGCGGATAGGTCTGGCGAGACCCGACAACGGGCACAAGTGCTGGCTGATGCTTGATTCTCTGTTTCCGCAGCCGGATGTTTCTTGGTTGGATGTTCTCTGATCGCCGTGTTTGATTAATTGCGCTCAGGATGGTTCTCCATGAGTTTACCGTTCGACTTGGAAACCGCACTCGCGACCGCCCGAACATCTGTGGGAAGCAAACTCTCTCCCCTTCCAAAAGATGACGTTGACCTTGTCGAAACAGGTGCACTTGACTCAATGGGGTGGGTGGATACGCTCATTGGCATCGAATCGGCTACCAGTATTCGAGATTTTGGCAACCCATGGCCTGATGAGCGGCCAAAGAGCATTCGAGCCCTTGCGGATATGATTCACGAGGCTCAAAAACCGACTCCTGATGAAAGCACGGGGGAACGTCGCATTGCGGGCACCCCGGATAAATGGGAGACCTTAATCGCAGGTTGGGGTTACACGCTTGGTTCGCTGACAGTTAACGCGGAACAGATCGAAAGTGAGCTGTCTCTCCCCTTGCGCAAAATCCGCGATGGGGCTGGCATCGAGAGTGTGCGCCTCGCTGCCGATGGTGAAGACGAACTGGGGTTGGCTCAGAGGGCAGCCGATATCGCTCTGGAAATGGCAGATGTCCCTGTTGAAAGGATCGACTTCCTGGTGGCAACCAGCACGACGTTCCTGGGCTTCCCTTCGTTCGCCGCTTCTCTACACTCAAGACTGCTTCTGCGGGAAACCAGCGGCGCTCTCGACGTGGGCGGAGCTTGCGCGGGCCTGATTTACTCCCTGGCAATGGCTAAGAGTCTGCTCCGCACACGATCTCAAGGGGTGGCACTCGTCGTGGCCTCGGAAGTTCACAGCCGAAGACTCAGCGCGCCTCAAGTGCCGGGCGAATTTCGGGGACTTTTTGGTGATGGGGCCTGTGCATTCATTCTCATGAACGTTGCAAACGCTGCCCAGAGTGGCCGCGTAAGACTCCAGGAGTTCATCTGGGGCTGTTCTGGGACTTTCGCATCTTCACTCGGCGTAAAGATCTCTGACAGTGCTGGACTGAATATTCAATTCAAAGGGGAGCAGCTTGCTCACGCCGCTGTCATAGAAATGGATCGCATTATCGGGACGCTGGAGAACCTAAGCGCGAAACCACGGAGCGAGGTCGATTATTTCGCACTACACCAACCAAACCCGCGCGTGGTTGAAATTCTTGCTGAGAAAGCCAAGATCCCCTTGGAAAGAATCCCGCTAGTATCGAAGGCCTGCGGGAATCTCGGCTCAGTAACCTGCGGTGCGAGCTTGTGCCAGGCTCTCACCAGTCTTCAAATGAGTCCGGATCATCCACGAACACCTCTTATCTTCATGGCGGCAGTGGCTCCCGGCTTGCTTTGGGGAGGAGCTTTCTTGAATTGATCGGGCGTGGCCGTTGAGTAAGATCGCTACTGGATCACAGGGTTTCGTCCAACGAGCGGGTTTTGCCACACCGATGCTCGTCGAGCGCCTTCGTGACGAGTTTGCGGAGCTTGCCGGGATTCATCTGAAGGGCAGTGGCGAGTGACCAGTGACGAGTGGGACAAGAAACTTAGAAGCAATATCAGTTCCCAGCCCCGGAAGCGCAGTGGCGAGTGACTCGTGAGATGCAAGATGCGACCCGTAACCCGTCCAATCCAAGTTGATTTGCCGCACCTAGGCGAGCACTATTGGGGTGAGGAAAGCCCGCGGCCAGGAATGCCGTGACAATCGCGGCGAATTGTGGAGGGGCTTATGGTGCAGGAAACCACAGCCGCTGCCGCCCCCAAGACCAGGTATCGCATCTGGCTGCCCGTGGTGGCAGGTCCGCTCGGCTTCATCGTGGGACGCTACGTGGGCAAGTACACCTTTGCCGCCTTGGGATTTCAAATCCCCCAGACCCCGTTTCTCCATCAGCATCCGGAGATGACGTGGCTCTACGATGGCAGGATGGCGGGCGGGAATTATGGTGGCGTGGGCGGCTTTTTTGCCGGCTTGATCATTATGTTCGTGGGGCATCGCTGGAACCCCTGGCTGGCACTCGCCGCCAGCCTGGCGGGTGGAGCCCTATTTGCCGCTCTCGGCACTGTCGTCGAAAGGTAACCTGCCGACCGCCGGCGTAGCCACAGTCAATGCAGTTGTGACCGTGGGTACTTCTTTAGGTCGGCACGAGATGACCGCACATAAATGCCGACCTGATGGTTTTTGATTTCTTAGTACCCTCCGACTGCGCGTTCGGGCAAGTGACCCCTCACCCGTCCGTCGGCTGACGGACACCCTCTCCCCACGGGCGAGGGTTGAAATGGTATGCGCGTACCTGCGCGCATGAAACATCCCTTTCCCTCGGGGAGAGGGCAGAGGAATTTCTCCAATAGACTTAAATTCCAAAACCATAAGGTCGGCGCTACGCCTGCTCAGCGAGTCGGTGGACCCGACCGTTGCGCCGCCGGTCTTGACTCCACTGCCAGCAGCGTCATATAGCCATCGGCGAGCAGGCCTTCGTAGCCTTTCGGGGTGCCGTCCCACCTCTTCCAATCCTTCGTTTTGCCGTTCGGCCCGCGGCCTTGAAAGCCGCCCTCTTCAAAGGCGCGCAGGATGGGGAAGAGGATTCGATCGCCCTCCTCCCGCCGGCCAAGTTGGTAGAGGGCCGCGATCGTGAAGTACACAAAACAAGCCGTGGCGCCGCCATTCTCGTAGTTCTGGAAGGCGTCGGAGCCGTCTTCCCTCTCGGGCTCGCCACCTTGGACGCCGCCGACGCCGTAGTCTTCTTTCCGAACCGGAACAAGATTGCCGGGCAATCCCAGATCAAAGCGCCCGTAACCCACCTCGCGCATCTTCGCCAACATGCGGTCCATGATCTGATTGGCCTGGGGCGGCGGGACCAAGCCGTAGGTGATCGCCATCCCATTGACGAAAGTGAAGTAGTAGTCGTGGAGTTTCCCCTCGGGGTCCTTCCAGCCCGCCAGCACCCCCGTGGCAGGATTGTAGAACGTGGTGGCGTATACGGAGCGCAACTTCTCCGCGCGGGAAGCGTAATAGCGCGCGTCTTCCGGCTTTCCGGCAAGACGAGCGACCTTGGCCATGTCGAGGCAGGCCCGATAGGCGAGGGCGTTGGAATATGCATCCTTGTGGGTGAACCAGATGGTGTCCCACCAGTTGGCGGGATGGTTCCGGGGCCAGGGCCCGGACTGGCGCGTCTGGGGATATTCCAGCAAACCGTCTCCATCGCTGTCGAAGGCGAGCATCTTGGCGGCCCACGCTTGCAGGCTGGGATAATTTTTGTGCAGCCACGCTTCGTCCTGGCTGCCCAAAACATAATCCGCACCCGCAATCACCAGCGAGGGGTAGGCATCCAGGAAGTCGTAGCCGGTTTCGTTCGGGGTTCCGCCGTTATAACCCTTCATTCCACAGCCCTTCAGCCCGCCCAGGTAGCGGTCCAGCGTCTGGCGTAAGAGGTCGAGAGCGGTGAGCCCCGGGGCCAGAGGCGGGGTGCGCAAGGCGACTTCGCCGTACTCCCAAACGGTGATGGCACAAATGTCGCTCGCCGTATTGTTGGCCAGCGTGCGAAAGCGCGGGCTGAGCTGGAAGATATTGAGAAAATTCCGCCGGAAGCCATCGAAGCGTGGGTCGCTCGCGAGTTGCGGAATCTCGGGGTGGATGGCGACCACGTCCAGCGTGTATTCCACTTGCGGCGTAGCCGTGGAGCCGCCCGGAAAACTCACACGCAAGAACTTCTTGTCCTGCCGCGGCGCAGGGTACGGCACAAGCTCATAGCCAAGACTTAGGCCGGGAGTGGCGCTTGCGGTGATGCGGAAGGTCCCATGATCAGGCAGGTGAAGCAGCGCCGGCAGACGAACCCTCCCATCGTCATTCATCAGGCCGAGAAGCGTGGCGTGACAAAGCTCTAAATTAAAATCCATCACCAGGGTGGGAACGGGTCCCTTCCCGGGATACGATGACTCGAAGCGTATCTGGCGTGGCGATGTAGAGAAAATCCACGTGGGCGATTCCGTGCGCGCCGTGCCGGCCTGCCAATATTCAACTTTTTCCCCCTCGCGCCGTACCTCGAAAGCCGCCGCGGCGGTGGTTGGGAGCAGGAGGTTCTCACCCAGCTTGCCTTTCCCGAGGGAATCAACAGCCAACGCGGTGAGAACAGGCTGGTCCTGCGCAAATTCCGCGCGGAGGAAAGGGGATTGGTAGTTTAGCGACTCTGCCGTTCCTGCCCATGCCTGGGGCGAAACCAAGAGAAGGATTAGAAGGATGAACGTCCACATCGTGCGCATAAAATAACCCTCAAAGCCCAGTGGAGATTTGGCCGGAATTCCCATTTCGGCCTACCGGCGGCTATAAGTATATGCCCCTTTGCCTTTAACAGAAGACTTCATCCCGCCTCCGAGTTTGGGTTAAGCTAATGGCTGGTCGCTTTGACAGGGGGAATCGTCATGCCAACGGAATTGACGGGCAAGGTCGCGGTGGTCACGGGCGGGTCGCGGGGGATCGGCTTCAGCATCGCGCAGGCATTGCTGGCGGAGGGTGCGAAAGTTTTCATTTGCGGGCGCGATGCGAAGGCCTTGCAGGCGGCTCTGGAAAAGCTGCGCAGTCTAGTCCCGGCCAATGTGGATGGCTCGACGGCTGACGTGCGCAATTACGAAGACTGCCGCAAGCTGGTGCGGATGGCGGCGGAACGATTCGGCGGCCTCGACATCCTGGTGAACAACGCCGGCGTGGGCGTCTTCAAACCCATCGACCAGCTCACCGTGGAGGAATGGGACACCATGATTCACACGAACCTTTCCGGCGTCTTCTATTGCTGCCGCGAAGCCATTCCCCTGATGCGCAAGCGTGGGGGCGGATACATCTTCAACATCTCGAGTCTCGCCGGCGTCAATCCCATGGCCACGGGCTCCGCCTACAACGCTTCCAAGTTCGGCCTGAACGGTTTTAGCGAGGCCATGATGCAGGACGTGCGCTACGACGGCATTCGCGTCAGCTACCTGATGCCGGGCAGCGTAGATACGGATTTTGCCGCCGCGCCGGGCGCCAAGTCGCGCGAAAGCTGGAAACTGACCGGCGAAGACGTGGCCAAAGCGGTGATCGATTTGTACAAATTCCCCCGCACGGCTTTGGCCAGCCGCATTGAGATGCGACCTTCACAACCTCCCCGGAAGAAATGACGAAAGGCCGAAATTCGAAAATCGAAACTCGAAAATCGTTGCAAGTTTCGAACTTCAAGTTTCGATTTTCGTCTCTTCGCTGTTAATCGAGCGGCACTTCCTTCAGCACGTCGTCCCAGTGGCCGGTGGTCAACTCCCAGCGCCGCTTTTCCTGCCGGGCGTGGTCCTCCTGATTGGGGTAAAGCTCACGCTTGATCTGCGGATCGCGATGATGGGCTTCTTCCAGCGCCGCCCAGTCGCGCCAAACCATCACGATTTTGTAATCCCACGCCGGCGTCTCCGCGTGGAAGCGCCGTTCATAGAGCTTTTCGCTCTGGAGGATTCCTTCTTTGATGAGTTGTTGCAGAATCGGATTGTGATTCTTCTTGTAAAGCGCCAGCCATTCGGCGCCGCCGCCCGGCGCCAACTTGTAGTAATACTCGATCATCACCGGCGTGCCGCCTTGCTTGATTCCTTTAGATTGCATCGCCTCTCCTTTTTTGATGGTGTTGCCTTACAGCACTTCATGCGCTGACCCCGCGTAGCGGGGCGGGCAGTATTATTGTATTCCCTTCGCGCTGGGCGGAAGAGGGGTCCCTGCTCGCGCCGCGAAAAAAGCTCTCACCACAGAGCGCACGGAGTCCGCGGAGAAAAACCCTTGTGCTTGCGCGGGTGAGGATGACGGTTCCTTAGTCTATTGACCTACAGTATTTATCTGCGCCTGTTCTCCGTGACCTCTGTGGGCTCCGTGGTGAAATCCTTCCTGGATTACGGCCGGCGGCCGCGCTGTTTTCACCGGAGCCGTCGCCGGGCGGGCCCGTCGGCTCACCGATGTAATTCCACCACGTCCTTATCTTCGAGCACATGATCGCGGTTCACCATCTGGCCGTCGAATCGTCCCGCTCTCCACAGTCGAGCATACTTGAGGTGGGCCAGAAAATCCTGGTGGACGTGGCCGGCGAGGTCGATCAGGCGCGTGCCTCGCTTGAGGACATAGGGCGCGGTGCGTTCCAATTTCTTTCCCGGCGCCTTGGTGTAGACGCGAATGAGTTCCAACAATTCGAACACGTCGTGACGAAGGGAATCCAGGCCCTCGCCGGTTTCCGCGGACACTCGGGTCAAGGCGAACCGCTCGCCGTAAAGGTCACGCAGAATTTCCAAATCCTCCGGGGCGCCGCTCACGTCGATCTTGTTGGCCACCAGCAGGGTGCGCTTGCGAAGCCAACCCGGCACGTCCGGTAATTGCGCCTGGTCGAGTTGCACCTTGGCGTTCGCTACCTGGCCGAGCGTCGTCTCGAGATCCTCCAGCAGGTCAGGGTCGCTCAGGTCAACCACCAGCAAGGCGGCGTCGGCGTTGCGGATGATTTGGTAGAGCCACGACTCGGGGAAGTCGGGATGCACGGGAGGCAAATCCACCAGTTGGATTTGGACGTCCTCAAACGGCATCATCCCCGGCAACGGGACGCGCGTGGTGAAGGGATAGTCGGCGACTTCCGGGAGCGCATGGGAAAGGCGCCGCACCAGCAGCGACTTGCCGCTGTTGGGCGGCCCCACCATCACCACTTGCCCGGCCCCTTCCTTCTCGACTCGATGGATGATGCCGGCGCGGCTGGTGGGCCGGCGGGCCTGCTCGGCGCGCAACTTGGAGAGCCGCCGCTTCAGGTCCGCCTGCATCTTCTCCGTGCCCTTGTGCCGCGGAATCGTGGCCATCATTTCTTCCAGGGCCGCGACTTTATCCTCCGTCGACTTGGCGCTCTTGAAGCGTCTTTCCGCTTCCAGGTACTCGGGGGTGAGGTTCGCAGGCATGGCATCCCGCCGCGCAGGCGGTGCCTATTATGCGCCGGAAGTCGTCAGTTGTCAGTGGTCAGTTGTCAGTGGCAGGGTTCCAGCTCGGTTGACTGAAGGGAAAATAAAATTTTCAGGAACCTGGGGCGTTAAGGCCCAGAAGGTTTTTGTTGGCGGCTCCGCGCATCGTGTACAATGAAATTTCCGGGCGCTAATGAATTGTAGGGCAGAACAGCGTTCGGCCCAGGCCGAGCGCCGCTCGGCCCTACACAAATCTGCATGTCGAATCTGCTTGACCAGCTCAATGCCCAGCAGCGCGCCGCGGTGGAACAAGCCGAGGGGCCGTTGCTTATCCTGGCGGGGGCGGGCAGCGGCAAAACGCGCGTCATCACCTACCGGATTGCCTACTTGATTGAGGCTCAGGGCGTTCCCCCGGAAAACATCCTGGCGGTCACTTTCACCAACAAAGCTGCGGAACAGATGAAGGAGCGCGTGGCCAAGCTGCTGGGCGGGCGCGTGGAATTGCGCGCAGGCGCCCCGCACGTTTCCACTTTCCATTCCTTCTGCGTCAGCGTGCTGCGGCGGCACATCGACCACTTGGGGTATAGCCGCGATTTTTCGATTTACGACGAAGAGGACCAGCAGCGCGTGATGAAAACCTGCATCCAGGAACTGGGCCTGGAGGAGCAAGTCAGCTCGCCGCGCAGCGTGCTCGCGCGCATCAGTTACGCCAAAAATCACGGCGTAACGCCCGAGGTGATGTACCAGCAGGCGCCGAATGATCCGATGGAAAAAACCGCCGCGCTCTTCGGCCGATATGAGGCGAAGCTGCGGCAGGCGAACGCTCTGGACTTTGACGACCTGCTGCTGAAAACCGTGGAGCTGTTTTATAAAGCCGCGGACGTCTGCGAGCAGTACAACCGGCGTTTCCAGTACGTCCTGGTGGATGAGTATCAGGACACCAATCGCCCGCAATACCAATTGATCCGGCAACTCACCCTGCTGCATCAGAACCTGTGCGTGGTGGGCGATGAGGACCAGTCGATTTACCGCTGGCGTGGGGCGGACATTCAAAACATTTTGAGTTTTGAGAAGGATTACCCGAATGCCCGCACCGTTCGGCTGGAGCAGAACTATCGCTCCACGCAGAAAATTCTCGACGCCGCCGGGGCGGTTGTCAGCCGCAATCGGGAGCGCAAGGGAAAGACCTTGTGGACGGACCGCTCCGGGGGCGACGGCATCGGCCTCTATGAAGCGTGGAATAACGACGAGGAAGCGCTGTATGTGGCGGGTGAGATCGCCAAAGCTCTCGCCCAGGATATGGGCAGCAGTGCGGCCATCCTGTACCGCACCAATGCCCAGTCGCGGGTGCTGGAAGAATCCCTGCGCCGCAACGGCATCGCCTACCGGCTGGTGGGCGGGTTCAGTTTTTATGCGCGCGCGGAAATTCGCGACGTGCTGGCTTACGCCCGGCTGGCGAGTAATCCGCGCGATGTGGCGGCGTTCCAGCGCATCATCAACACCCCCGCGCGGGGAATCGGCCCGTCCACGTTGGGTGCGATCGAGGCGAACGCCCGCGCGCAGAAGCTCACCTGGTGGGAAGCTCTGGAGGACGAACTGGCGGCGCAGCGGCTGCCGGCCCGCGCGCTCAAGGCGCTCGCGGCTTTCCACGCGCTCATGAAGGATCTGATGGCCGAACAGGCGCGCTTGCGGATGGGGCAATTCTTCAAGAGCATTCTCGACCGCACCGGTTACGTGAAAATCCTGGAGCAGGAGAATCAGCCGGAATCGCAAGACCGCATCGAGAATCTTCAGGAACTGGTGAACGCCGCGGTGGAGGCGGAAGAACAGGGCATCACGCTGGCGGAGTTTCTGGACCACGCCGCGCTGGTCTCCGACGCCGATGATTACGACGAGCGAGCGCGCGTTACGCTGATGACGCTGCACAGCGCCAAGGGGCTGGAATTCAACCTCGTGTTCCTGGTGGGGATGGAAGAAGGTTTGTTTCCCCACAAGCTCTCCCAGGATGATGACGCGAGCATCGAAGAGGAGCGGCGACTCTGCTACGTGGGCATGACGCGCGCGCGCGACCGGCTGGTGCTTTCCTGGGCGCGGCAACGGCGCACGTATGGGCGCGACTCGATGGAAGGCAGCCGGCGTTCGCGCTTTTTGGACGAAGTGCCCGCCAACCTTATGGAGCCTTTAAGCGCCCAGACCTCAAAAGTTCGCACAACCTGGGAAAATGCCGTAAACTCAATCGCCGGCGCGGAACAATTCTTGCGCGAGCGCGGCATCCACCGGCCGCTGGGACAGGGCCGGGGAAAAAGCGCGCGGCAGTCCCGGCGCTGGAAGCTGGGCAGCCAGGTGCGTCATGCGAAATACGGCATCGGCACGGTTCTGGAATGTGAGGAAGACGGCGAGGACAGCAAGCTGACCATCAGCTTTCCGGGCTACGGCCGGAAGAAAATGGTGGAGCGCTTCGCCGGGCTGGAAAGGATCTGATGAACACAAAAAACATCAAGGATAAGGAAGAACGCAAGAAGCTGAAGCGCGCGGCGCGCAAGAAGCGGGCGGCTAAACCGAAGCGGACGGAACCGCGCGGCTCTCGCAAGCCCAAGGTCAAGAAGAAGGGACCGGGCGCGCCGCCGAGGCGCAAGTAGTGGGGCAGTCGGGAGTGAGGCAATTGCCGATGGCCGATTGTCGATTTTCGATTTAGTTCAATCGGCAATTGGCAATCGAAAATCGGCAATCTTGCCTGGCATTCTTCAATGCATCCACGAGGACTCGCTTGAGCCAACTTTTCCAGAAGAAGAGTATCGACAAGCTGATTGCCGATGCCGATTCGCCGGGGCACCGGCTTCGCAAGACGCTGGGCCCCTGGTCGCTGACCGCGCTGGGAATCGGCGCGATCATCGGGACCGGCATATTCATTCTCACCGGCACCGCGGCGGCGGGGGAAGTTCTGGAAGTGCATTCGATCTTGAAAGCGCCCCTGCTGGATTTGATGATGCACGGGACAAAGGCGCTGGGCACCGCCGGACGACCGGGCGCCGGGCCGGGCATTGCGCTGTCGTTTCTGCTGGTGGCCATAGCCTGCGCGCTGGCGGGACTCTGCTACGCGGAACTGGCCTCCATGATTCCCATCGCGGGCAGCGCTTACACCTATTCCTACGCCACACTTGGCGAGATTGTGGCCTGGATTATTGGTTGGGATCTGATCCTGGAATACGCCGTCAGCAACATGGCGGTGGCGGTGGGCTTCTCCGCTTACATTGACAGCCTGCTGCGCGGATTCGGGATTGAGCTGCCGCGGAAGCTCATGGAGCCGATGTTCGTGGCCGGGAAATACACGGGCGCCTACTTCAACGTTCCCGGCTTCATGATCGTGATGATTCTCACCGTGATCCTGGTGATCGGGATTCGCGAGAGCGCGGGCGCCAACAATTTCATGGTGTGCGTGAAAATTCTGGCGATCCTGATTTTCATCGTTGCTGCCTCGCGTTTCATTCACGTTGCCAATTGGAAACCCTTCATGCCCAACGGCTGGCAGGGGGTGCTGACCGGCGGAGCGATTGTCTTTTTTACTTACATCGGATTTGATTCCGTCTCGACCGCCGCCGAAGAGTGCAGGAATCCGCAGAAAGACGTGCCCTTCGGGATCATCGCCTCGCTGGTGATCTGCGCCACCCTTTACGTCACCGTGGCGCTGGTGCTGACAGGAGTGCAGAATTGGCAGACCTTACGTAATGCCGCGCCCGTGGCCAACGCGCTGATGGCTCTGGGATTGCCGAACGTGATGAAGTGGGTTTCCATCGGCGCGCTTACGGGCATGATCAGCTCCATGCTGGTTTTTCAATTGGGTCAGGCGCGCGTGTGGTTCGCCATGTCGCGCGACGGCCTGCTGCCGCAGGTTTTTTCCAGGGTCCATGCGCGCTTCCTCACGCCGCACATCAGCACCTGGGTGGCAGGATTTTTCGTCGCCATTCCCGCGGGAATATTCGACATTGGCACACTGGCGGATCTTTCCAACATCGGAACCCTGTTCGCGTTCGTGTTGGTTTCCCTGGGAGTGTTGGTGCTGCGCCGAACGCAACCCGAGCGCCGGCGCTCGTTCCGCACACCGTGGGTGCCGGTCGTACCGATTCTCTCCATCCTTTCTTGCATTGTTTTGATGGCCAGCCTGCCGCTCGAGACCTGGGTACGATTCCTGGTGTGGTTGGTCATCGGTCTGTGCATCTATCTGACGTACAGCCGCCATCACTCGGAATTTGGCCGGTCGCCGCGCACGCCGGCGATGGCAGAATCCCTGAACACACCCCCTGTGGCTTAAACGGCAGCCGGCGCCAGGGGAGAGCGCGCCGGGAGTTTTTTCCCCAACGCCCTGCGCCTGAGAACGACAGGCGGGAGGAATTGCGATAGAATCAAGCAGGTTGGACGGATACGGGAAGGACCTCGACCGATGGAGCCTGTCAGGAGCAGAGTTCCTCTGGGGCCTCGCAGAGCGGAGATGAGACTCAAGTCGCTTGCCTTATTGCTCGCCCTTCTCGCGCTGTTCTTGACCCACCCGAACCGGGCGCTGGCCTGGGGTCCAATCGCGCACGACATCATTAATACCTGGGCTATCCAAACCCTGCCTCCGGAAGTCCGTCCCTTTTTTGAAAACAATCGCCAATTCCTGGTTGAGCACGCCAATGACGCCGATGAATTGATGAAGACAGATCGCTACGAGCGCATGCGGCATTACATCTACCTGGACAAGTACGGGGTCTTCCCCTACCCGACCCTGCCGCATAATTACGACCGCGCGAAGGAAAAATTTTTCTCTTGGCGCATCAATCGCGACGGCATGCTGCCCTGGCAGATCGGCGAATACAGTCTGCGCCTCACCAAGGCGATGAAAGCCGGGAATTGGGAAGAAGTGAAGTTGGATGCTGCCGCGCTGGCGCACTACGTGGCGGATGCCCATGACCCTCTGCACACCACGCAGAATTTCGATGGCCAATTGACCTCGCAAACCGGCTTGTCCGCCCGGTTTGATATCCACTTGTTGGATCGATACTCAAAGCTCTTCATCATGCATCCTGAGAACGCCGTGAAGATCGACGATCCGACGGAATATGCTTTTCAAACCTGCCTGGCGTCCAACGTCTGGGTCAATCTCGTCATCTGGTCCGATTTGCGCGCCCGGGAAAGCTTGACGGATTATAACGACGAATATTATGACCGCTTCTATGACCTGGTAGGGCCGACCGTGGTTCATGAGATCAATGCGGCGGCGCACGACGCCGGCTCCTATTGGTACACGTCGTGGCTGAACGCCGGCCGGCCTCAACTCCCCGCACGGTGAATTTTAGATTTTGGATTTTAGATTTTAGATTGCATACCTTACCTCGCTCTCTCCTTCATCAATCTGAAATCACGAATCCAAAATCCAAAATCTAAAATCCAAAATGAATTGATCCCTATGCCTGACCTGGTCCTTAATCTTCCGTCTTTCATCGCTCGCATGCCCAAGGTCGAGCTGCACCTGCACCTGGAGGGGGCGGTGCGTCCGGAAACCCTGCTCGAACTTTCGCAGAACAAAAGCGGGCTGAGGCAGAAAGTAGAAGAGTGGATCGCCGCGCGGCGCGCGCAGCGTTTCCGTTACGGGAACTTCCGGGAGTTCCTATCGGCATTTAAGCTCGTGACCCTGCTGATTGAGACGCCGCAGGATTACGCCTTGGCGACCACGCGATTGATTGAGTGGCTGGCCGGGCAGAAGGTGCGGTACGCGGAAGTCATCTTTGCCGCCGGGGTGGTGCTGTGGAAGAAGCAACCGGTGGACGCGTGTTTTGAGGCGGTGGCCGCAGCTGCGAAAGAGGCGGAAGCGCGCACGGGAGTGCGGGTGAAGTGGATCTTCGACGCCATCCGGCACTTCGAGACGGACCACGCGCGTGAAGTGCTGCGCTGGGCGGGGCGCTACCGCTCGCGAGGGGTCGTGGGCTTCGGCATCGGCGGCGATGAAGCGGGCGGTCCGGCGAAACTCTTTGCGGATATTTTTCAAGAGGCGCGCGACTTGGGGCTGCACGGCGTAGCGCATGCCGGCGAGGCTTGTGGACCGGAAAGCATTCGCGACGCCGTCGAGCTGCTGGGCGCGGAGCGCATCGGCCATGGCCTGACCGCCCTTGGCGATGCCAACGTGATGGCCTTGCTGCGCGAGCGGCGAATCCCGGTGGAAGTCTGCCCCAGCAGCAACGTGTCTACCGGCTTGATCGCCCGATTTGAAGATCATCCGCTCCCGAAGTTCCTGGAGGCAGGATTGGTGGTAACCCTCAATTCCGACGATCCCGCCATGTTCGGCACAAGCCTTCAGGAAGAATTTCTCGAAGCCGCCCGCTGCTTTGAGCTCAGTTGCGAGACGCTGGCGCAGTTATGCCGGAACGCCGTGGACGCTTCGTTCCTGAGCGAGGGCGAGAAGCAGAAACTGCGAGAACAGTTGAGAGTCGAAGAATAAAAGTCGAAAGTCAAAAGCGGTTCCACTTCTGCCTGCCGCCGACAGCCTTATGCTTTGTGCCTACTGCTTACTGCCTGCTGACTCCCCGAGCGTCTCGCGCAGGTGCTTGCGCAGTTCTCCGGCGAAGCTTTCGGGGTTCACACCCTCGTCGCGATAGACGATCCGGCCCTGGCGATTGAAAATCACCAGCGTAGGGAGATGGCTCACAATGAGCAGTTCATTCAGGCCTTGGGCATAGGCCACCGGCAGGGTCCAGCCTTCCTGCTTGAGAAAGGCGGGCACGCCGCTGCGATCTTCATCGGTATTCAGCGACAGGAAAGTTGCGTTGGGATCCATGCGAAAACTTTCGGCCACCTGTTCGAGGAGTCTACCTTGCAGGCGGCAGGGGCCGCACCAGGTGGCCCAGAAATCGATCACAACGACCTTGCCGCGGAAATCCGCCATGGGCAGCGGAGTGCCATCGATCCGCTCCAGGATGAACTCGAACGGATCGTGCCGGCCGGCGTTCTGTGGCTGGCCGGCGGAAAAGCGTTCGGCGAGCAGTGGCGTGAGGGCGTCGTACCGCGACATCACCAGGTCGCCCAAACCGCGCTCGGAATGGTGCTGCGCCACATACAAGCTGCCGAGCTTGCGGCGAATCTCCTGGCGATGGGCGGGCTCGGGGCTCTTGTCGGGAAAGACAAAGGCGGTGAGGTAATAATCCAAGGCGCGAGCGGAATCACCTTTCTTCAACGCGGCATCTCCCAGTTGCTCGGCGACGCGGGCGGTGGGGTAAGTCGCATAACTCTTCTCATCGTCGGCAAAGGCCTTATCGAGGTCGCCGGAATCCCGAAAAAACCCGGCGCGTTGGGCATAGAGGGCGGCAATGCGCTCCGCCCATTGCTCCGGGGTATTATTGCTGGTCCCCGTGGCGGCAGCCCGGTCACGCTGATTTTCCGCGATTGCGATCAGGCGGGAAGAGTAGTCAAGGACGCGGGTGCGGCTGGCCGGATCGTTTTGACGGGCCAGCGCGTCAATGACCAAAGTCAACACTTGCGGGTCGTCGGGCGTCATCTCCAGGAGCATCTGGCCGTATTGCGCGATAACTTCGGGCGCGTTGGCCCGCAGCGCATAAGTGCAAATCGTGCGCAAGACCAATTCACGCCGGGAAGATTTGGGGAAGCGTTCCAGGAAAGCTTCAAAGTTCTTGATGAGGATTTGGGGGTTGCCTTCCGCCGACTGGAACGCCTCGTCCACAGCGCGCTGTTCGTCGGCGTCCGTTGGAACTTGCGTTGCGGGCGCCTTTTCCGCGGGCTTCGCGGGGGATTGCGCGGCGGGCAGAGAATGCGGCACCAAGGTCCCCAAGAACCACACAATGAGGACAGCTTGCAGAATCATGGCGACCCATGAACGGCGCTTTGCTTCCGGCACTGATGATTCCTCGATAATAGCTTAGCACCTCCGCGTGCGAACGGGTGACAACGAAAGAATGAAGGGGGGTCCCGTACCTGCGGACCATCTTCCAAGGGCGAAGGAATCTCCGGAATTACGTATGGCGGTCGCGATCGGGCTACGATCTGCTGAGGATGAAAATTGGGAACATAGCATTAATGTGCTGCCCGCCAGATTTTTATTGTTTTGTCGCCGCTCCCGGAGGCCAAGAGTTTCCCGTCCGGGCTGAAAGCGATGGACTCAATGCTGCCGCCGTGCCCCGTCAACGCTTGTCGCAGAGTCCCGGAAGCCGCATCCCAAAGCTTGACGGCTCCAACAACGATAGATCCAGAGGCCAGGAGTTTCCCGTCCGGGCTGAAGGCCACAACCGCAACCGGGTTGGGGTGCCCCTCCAGCGTCTGCATTAGGGTGCCGGAGGGGACATCCCAGAACTTAATCCGGCGGTCGCCGCTTCCAGAGGCCAGGAGTTTTCCATTTGGGCTGAAGGCGACCGAGGAGACCAACTGGTCATGTCCTGTCAGCGTTTGCGTCAAGGTCCCGGAGGCCACATCCCAGAGTTTGACCGTCTTGTCGAGGCTTCCGGAGGCCAGGAGTTTCCCATCCGGGCTGAAGACGACAGAAAAGACCCCATCGGCGTGTCCCGTTAGCGTTTGCCGCATTGTGCCGGCTGCCACATCCCAGAGATAGATCGCCTTTTCGGAACCTCCGGAAGCCAGGAGTTTGCCGTCTGGACTGAAGGCGACTGATAAGACCCAGTGGAGGTGCCCCCTCAGCGTCTGCCTCACTGTGCCGGAGGTCACATCCCAGAGCTTAATCGTCTTGTCGCGGCTTCCGGAGGCCAGGAGATTCCCATCCGGACTGAAGGCGATGGAAAAGACCCGGTCGGCATGCCCCGTCAGCGTTTGCCGCAGCGTCCAGGAGGCCACGTCCCAGAGCTTGATTGTGTTGTCGTAGCCACCCGAGCCCAGCAACTCCCCATCGGGGCTAAAGGCAACGGAAGTGACTGCATACAGGTCGCCTGTGAGCGCGCGTTCGAGGACGTACGCATCTAAGGATAGGGTGGGCGCAGACGCAGATGGTCCCCGTTCGGGTTTCATGGCTGACACTCCCCCAGCGGGGCTGTCCATCGCGGCAGCGGCCTGCGCAAACTCCTGCGCGAATTCCCTTGCCGAGCGGTAGCGCTGTTCGCGATCCTTGGCTAGGGCCTTCATTACTACAGTCTCGACTTCAGGCATCGGAGAGAGGTCCGGTTTGACGGCGCGAAAGGGCGGCGGCTGTTCCAGCACGTGCTTGAGCACATACCCCTGCGGCGTGTCGGAATGGAATGGCACGCGGCCGGTGAGCATTTCGTATACGACAACCCCCAAAGAATAGATATCGGAGCGAGCATCCAATTCGTCGCTCTTCACACCCGAAGCCTGTTCGTAGGACATATAGGCAGGTGTGCCTAGGACGGTTCCGGTTGGAGTGTCCATGGTGGACGCGCGCAGCTTGGCAATGCCAAAGTCGACGAGCTTGACCGTGTAGGGGAACCTTTCGGGATTTTGACGCAGTCTTGCGTAGCCCTCCCTCACATCTTCGGCGAGGGTGAGGAAGATGTTATCTGGCTTGAGGTCGCGATGAATGATTCGCCGTTTGTGCGCGGCGTTCAATCCACGCGCGGCTTGCTCAAGAATCTCTGCGCATTCGGCTAAGGGCAAGGCGCCGCGCGATTGGAGCAGATGGCGCAGCGTTTGACCCTCGAGATACTCCATGGCGATGTAAGGCGTGCCGTCGTCGCCTTGGCCGGATTCGTAAATGGTAACGACGTTGGAATGATGAATGCGGCCCGTGGAAGCAGCTTCATTCTGGAAGCGTACGAGGAAGTCCGGGTCGTCCAGGAACTTGCGGTGGAGAACCTTCAGCGCCACGGGGCGGTTGCCAACGCCGATTTGCGCCGCCAGGAAAACCGTCCCCATGCCCCCGTTACCCAGACTCCCCACGATGCGGAAACGCCGGGCGAGAGCCTGGGCAACCTGGGCCTCAGCGTCGGTAACTGCGGTGGGGAGACGCGTCCCGTCGCTAGGGCAGAACGTCATCTCGTCAGGATAGGAGTTATGGCAAGTCACGCAAGCCTTCATGCAAATACAGAGCTCCCGTCTGCGCCAGATTCTAACAGAAGTGCCGGCTTGAGAATATGAGACCTCTCTTTGAAGCTGTGCCTCAACCGCATCCCTGCGCTGGTATAATGCGGAATTAACGGGAAATCAAGGAGAGGGAATGAAGTCATCACACGTTCGCGCCATTTTCTTTGACGCGGGGAACACCCTGCTTTATCCCCGGCTCGATGAACGGGCTCGCGACCTGACTGCGGCGGGCTTCCCGGCGCGGGTGGAGGATTTCCACGCGGCGGAGCGCGCCGGCAAGCAGAAGCTCGACGTGTGGCTGTGGCCGCAAATTCGCAAAGGCGAGGTTCCACGCACGATCGATCATTACTACTGGGTCGAGTATCTCACGGCGTTGATGGGTTTGATCGGCGCGCCGGAGACCGAACACGCGCGGCTGATTCGCCTGGTGGCGGAAGGGTTCCGCAACATCCGCACGTGGTCGGTGGTGATGCCGGAGACGCCCGCCTACCTGGCATCGCTGAAGGAGCAGGGTTACTTTCTGGGAGTCATCTCCAATTCCGTGGGCACCATCGAAGATCAGTTGCAACATGTGGGCTTGCGCGGCTACTTCCAGGCGGTGTTTGACTCGGCGATTGTGGGGGTGGAGAAGCCCCATCCCGAGATTTTTCAGATGGCCCTCGCCAGCGCCCAAGTGGCGGCGAACGAAGCGGTCTTTGTGGGCGACACGAATGCCACCGACATGGGCGGCGCGCAACTCGCGGGCTTGCACGGCGTGCTCATCGACCGCGTCGGCGCTTACCCCCACGCCGAATGCCCACGCATCACCTCACTGCCGGAATTGGACAGCGTCCTCGCGGCCTGGTGAGGCGTGGCGACTGTTGCGGTGTGGCTCCTAGTGCTCCGGGCCGCGTTCTGACCGGCGAGCATCCTGCGGAGCCGGGTAGATCTCCCGCAAGGCTTCCAATTGCTTTGCGAAGAATTACAGGCTAAACTTTAATGTGCAGTAAGGGCTCAATCCTGACAATTCAATAATCTCGGAGTCTGGTTCGTGACGCGGAGGACACAGCCTTTTTCTTCCTAATTACACACCTACACAAAGGAGGAGCTATGCAAATTGATCAAGCGAAACTCGAGAAGTTCATGGGACAAGCCCTGGGGGAACTCGGCGCAGGCATGAACGCAGCCCTGGTGATCATCGGTGACAAGCTGGGGTTATACAAAGCCATGACAGGAGCCGGGCCGATGACTTCAGCAGAGTTGGCCCAGAAGACGGGGACGACGGAACGCTACGTGCGCGAGTGGCTGTGCGCCCAGGCGGCAGGGGGATTTGTCACTTACGACACTGCCACGGGACGATTTACACTCCCGGACGAACAGGCCTTTGCCTTGGCGGTGGAGGACAGCCCCGCCTTTCTGCCTGGAGCGTACCAAGTCGTCGCCTCGGTCTTCAAGGATGAGCCGCGTATCACGGACGCGTTCCGGACGGGAGCCGGCGTGGGTTGGCATGAACACTGCGCCGACCTGTTTCAGGGGACCGAGCGTTTCTTCCGGCCGGGTTATGCGGCCCATTTGGTGAGCTCGTGGATCCCCGCGCTGAAAGGCGTGGAGGCAAAGCTGAAAGCAGGCGCCAGAGTCGCGGACGTGGGTTGTGGGCACGGAGCGTCAACGATCTTGATGGCCAAGGCCTATCCGAAGTCGCAGTTCGTCGGCTTCGACTATCACGCACCATCTATCGAGTCTGCCTGGAAGGCCGCGGAGAAGGCGGGCATTGCCGATCGTGTGGGATTCCAGGTGGCCTGGGCGAAGGAGTTTCCGGGAAAGGGCTATGACTTGGTGGCATTCTTTGATTGCCTGCACGACATGGGCGACCCGGCAGGCGCGGCCGGACACGTGCGTGAGACGCTGGCGCCGGATGGGACGTGGATGATCGTCGAACCCTTCGCTCACGATCGTGTCGAGCAGAATCTGAATCCCGTGGGGCGCATGTTTTACTCGGCTTCCACCATGGTCTGCACGCCGGCTTCGCGCGCACAGGAGGTGGGGCTGGCGCTGGGCGCGCAGGCGGGGGAGCGGCGGCTGCGCGAGGTGGTGATGCAGGGGGGGTTCAAGACCTTTCGCCGCGCCATGGAGACGCCCTTCAACTTAGTGTTCGAAGCGCGAGCGTGATGGCGGTCGCCGCGGAGGCGCGCTTTCAAGTCGAGATGAAAGAATTCGTTATCTTGAAAGAGCCCGGGCTTCTTCCAGGGTCCAAGGTGGGGTGCCCCCGGGCCGGCTGGCGACGAGGGCGGCGATGCGATTGGCGAAGTCGGCAATTTCCGCGGGGGGCCATTGCCGGCTCAGGCCATGGACAAAGGCGGCGGCGAATGCGTCGCCGGCTCCCACCGTGTCCTGGGCTTGCACGGTATAGCCGCTGGCTTCGACATATTCCCCCTTCACCAGCATCGCGCAGCCCTTTTCGCCGCGCGTGACGCAGGCCGCTTGCCAGCCAAACTCGCGGGCGTAGTCGCGGCAGAAAGCTTCCACCGAACGGGCGGCTCGACCGAACATCGGGTCGATCATCGTCGCCTCTTCCTCATTGAGTTTTACGACTTGGGCGCGCGCCATCAGTTCCCGCACCAGGGGCGCCGTGTAAGAGTCCTTGCGCAGATTGACGTCATACAGAAGCCGCCCGCCGCAATGGGAATCGGTCAACCGGTAGGTCAATTGCCTGGCCTGCGGGCTCATCTGGAAGAGGGTCCCGAAATAAATCCAATCGGGCTTGGGTGACAGGAGTTCCGCGACGTCGCCATCGGTGAGTTCCGGAGCGTCGTAAGCCGCGGGGTGATGAATGGTGAATCGCGGCACACCTGCCGGATCGAGTTCGACCGTCACGACCCCCGTGGGGTGCGTCTCAATCTCGCGGACGTAACGCGTCGGCAGGCCTAATTCCGCCATGCGCTCGAGCACGCGCCGGCCGCGCTCATCCTTGCCGACGGCGCTCACAAAGAATACGGTGTGTCCCAGGCGCGCCGCGTGGGCGGCGAAATTAAGCGCCGCGCCGCCGAGGTATTCCTTGTCTCCGATGACGTCCCACAGGACTTCACCAATGCTGATGATTCTCACGGCACAGCCTCCAGGATTTCAGCGGCCCGAACTTTCTGAAACGGGCGCAACTACTCAGGGCGGCCACCACGCTAACCTTTCGAAAGGGAATTGGCAACACCGAAAAATTCCGGTACGGGGGCGGCGAGCACGCTCCGCCAGGCAAAAAAACCTGGAATAAATGCATCCTTGGGATTGCGTTAAACGTCGAATAGAATGGTGAATGCGGGGGCGAACCCAAAACTGGAGATTGGCCGATTGACCGCGTGGCAGGGTCCGTGTGATAGTGTGATGAACCCGTGCGAAGGCAGAGAGGCTGAAACATGCTAACCAAAAAGGCGTGGGAGATTCCTTCGTCGGAGATCACTCCCAGGTGGCTTTATTTGAACCGGCGAAAATTCCTGGCGGGCGCGCTGGGAGTGACGGCGGGGGCGCTGGCGGGGCGAACGCTGAAGGAATTGGCTTGGCCCTCACAAAAGGTTTTGGCAGGAACCAAGCTGAACGTGGCAGCGAAGAGTCCGTTCAGCACCACCGAGGAAGTGACCTCCTACGATAATGTGACCCATTACAATAACTTCTATGAGTTTGGCACGGATAAGGCAGACCCCGCCAAGAATGCGACTCGCTTTCAAACCTCCCCTTGGAGTGTGAAAGTGAGCGGGCTGGTGGACAAGCCGCGCACCTACACGGTGGAGGAGTTGCAGCAATTAGCGCCGCTCGAAGAGCGCATCTACCGTCACCGCTGCGTGGAGGCTTGGTCGATTGTCGTGCCCTGGATCGGCTACTCTTTCAACGTGCTGCTGAAAGAAGTGTCGCCGCAGCCCAAAGCAAAATTTGTGGCGTTTGAAAGTTATTACAGCCCCGGCCAGATGCCCCTGGGGATCCGCGCGGGAATCCAGTTGCCTTACATTGAGGGGCTGCGGCTGGACGAAGCCATGCACCCACTGGCGCTGCTTTGCTTCGGCATGTACGGGGAAACGCTGCCCAATCAGGATGGCGCCCCGGTGCGCATGGTGTTGCCCTGGAAGTATGGGTTTAAAAGCATCAAGTCGCTGGTGAAGATCAAGCTGGTGGAAAAGATGCCGGACACCACTTGGAACCTGCAGAGCTCCGTCGAATACGGATTTTATTCCAACGTCAACCCGCACGTGGACCACCCGCGTTGGAGCCAAGCCAAGGAGCGCCGCCTGGGCGAGTTTTTCCGGCGTGCCACCTTGATGTTCAATGGTTATGATCAGGTCGCGCCGCTCTACGCGGGCATGGACCTGAGGAAGAATTTCTAAGCGGTTGATGGAAAACCTGGTCGCGCCGACCGGAACCTGTCCCGACATCGTCGGGAGGTCGGCATGTGCTGAGCTAAAGCTCAGCGCTACAACAGCCCAACAACCTGACGGAAACGGTGAGCATTTGCGAAAAGTTCTCAGCAGCAAATGGATCAAGTTACCCGTGTTCGCCTTGTGTCTGGTCCCGCTGGGCCAGTTGGTGTGGCGGGCGGTCCAGCACCACCTGACCGCCAATCCCATCGAGTACATCACGCACCAGACGGGCGACTGGACGCTGAACTTTGTAGTCATCACCCTGGCGGTGACGCCGGCGCGCAAGCTTCTGCGGCTGCCGGAACTGATTCGCTTTCGCCGCATGCTCGGGTTATTTGCCTTCTTCTACGGGTTCCTTCACTTCAGCACCTGGATCGGGCTGGACAAGTTTTTTGATTGGACGGAAATGCTGCACGACGTGCGCAAGCGGCCTTTCATCACGGCGGGGTTCACGGGTTTCACGCTGATGATTCCTCTGGCGTTGACCTCCACGGCAGGTTGGATTCGCCGCCTGGGGGGCAAGCGCTGGCTGGCGTTGCACCGGCTGATTTACGTTACCGCCATTGCCGGCGTGGTGCATTACTACTGGCTAGTGAAATCGGACGTGCGCAAGCCGCTGTTCTACGGCGCGCTGGTGGCTTTGCTTCTCGCCCTGCGGGTGGGATTTTGGCTGGCCGCGCGGCGCGGCAAGCCGGCGGGCGGACCGGCCCAGCAACACCCCATTACCGCAGAGACATCGTGACGTTCGTAGCGGTGCTCATTTCGGGCGGGCGATCTCGCCATAGAGCTCTGGCCGTCGGTCGCGGATGTCGGTATCTTTTACTTGCGACAGATCCACGTCACAAACGAGCATGGCAGGAAGGTTGGTCTGGATTCGCGCGGCAATCTGGCCGCCCGGATCCGAGACGAAGGCTGTCTGCGGGTGGACGAAGACGAGGAAATTGCCGTTCTCGTAAGAACGCGTGCGCATCCACCACTCATTGTTCAAATCCCACATCCCGTAGGAAGGAATCAAGGTAATGCGGGCGCCCTTTAACCGTTCCACCCGCGCCGATTCGGGCCAGCGTCGGTCCGCGCAAATCAGGATTCCCATCTTGCCCCATTCCGTATCGAAAACCGGCAAGTCCTGACCTGGGCTGAACCGCAGATCGTGAGTCTGCAAGTGGGTCTTGTGATAGATGCCCACGGTCGCGCCGGTTCGGTCCACCATGATCGCGGAATCATAAAATTTGCCAGCGGCTTTCTCTGTAAAACCCAAAAGTATGTAGACCTTGTACTTCGCCGCCAACTCCCGTAGACGCCGGATATAGGGGCTGGTGTCGGCGTCTTGCGCGATGGCGACGAACCGCTGCGGGTTCCAATCCTTTGCCGTGACCACATAGCCGTCCAGGTAGCACTCGGGAGTAATGATCAGGTCCAAGCCCTCGCCGGCGTGAGCCGCGACAGTGCGCTCGAGGGTTTGCCAGTTCCCCTCCAGGTCCCAAAACGTCGGCATGGCGCTGAACAGTCCCAGGCGCACCTTCGACTTGGTCTGCGCCGCCGTCGGAACGGTCATTGCGAGCGCCAGAATCGAAGCAAGAACAACTCTCCTCAACTTTGCAGCCCTCCTGTGTGGCGGCAACAATCCTACCATAGCGGAGTGAGGGTGGTGCGGGAAGAGGATTCGTAGCTGAGCCGTCAGACCTTCATAATCGCAAGGTCAGGGAAGCTGATTTGTCGTTTTTGTTCTGTGATTTTAAATCTTCAAATAACAATTCAGGAAGGCATGAGTTAGCGCCCAGGCTTGCCGGGCGGCGGCGGGATTGTAACTGGCTCGCACGTCGCAAGAAAATCCGTGGTCGGCGTCCGAGAACTCGACGTTCACAAAGGGTTTGCCGGCTTCGCGCAAAGCTTCTGCCACCGCTTGCGTCTGCTCGGGGCCAATATGCTTGTCCAAGCCACCCCAGAACAAAAGTTGCGGCGCGTGCAAATCGCCGGCGCGGCTGAGCAATCCGGGACCCATGGGGTTCGGTGCGATGCCGCCACCGTAAAACGAGACGGCGGCCTTGACCGGCAGAATGGAATTGGTGAGGAAGGAAACTCGCCCGCCCATGCAAAACCCGATGCAGGCGATGGACGTCTCCGGGGCGCCCAGATTCTCGTTCAGCCAGGTGTAAGCGGAGCGCGCATCGGCCTCGAGGCCCTGGTCCTTCAGGGCGCGTATGTGGGGCATGATGGCCTCGAAATTGTTGTAATCCCCTTCGAACCTGGGCGCGGTGCGGTGGAAGAGTTCCGGGGCGAGGGCATGGTATCCTTCGCGCGCCAAGCGTTCTGTAACGTCACGGATATGCGCGTTCACGCCGAAGGCTTCCTGAAACACCAAAAGCCCGGCGCGCGGACGGCCGTTTTGCGGCTTGGCCACATACGCGCGCATGGTGGTTCCGTCTGCAACCTGCAAAGTGACCCAGTCCGACCGAATTTCCGCCATGACTATTCCTCCTGAACCATGAATGCGGTGTCCATGATAGCAAGGAGGCCCGTATTTGTCTTTTGCTGTCAGTTTGCGATCGCCGACTGGAGCTCAGCTAACAGGTCCTACCTGGCCAGATACATGAGGCAATACCTTCGCGAGTTCGATTGGCGGTACAATGTAAGGCAAATCCCCGATGCGGAGCGCAGTGTAATCGCTCTCCGGATGACCACTGGAAAACGTCTGACCCTCAAGTCTACCAAAGGATAGTTACCCCATACGGCTGGAAGGCATGATCCGCAGTCAGAATCACCAGATTCTCCACCATTGCCTGAGCGATAAGCAGACGATCAAACGGATCACGATGAAGCAGGGGAAGCTCACGAACTTTGTACGTATGGCTATAAGTGATCGGAAGTTGTCGAAACTGATATTGGGAAATTTGAGACAGGACAAAATCCGAAAGAGGTAGCCTAAGGGTAAGTTTGCCTATCGCGATCTTTATTGCCATCTCCCAGGTGGACGCCGCGCTCAGGAAAACCTCATTCGCCCTATCACCGATTGCATTCCTGGCCACAGGCGTCAGTGATTCGTCATCACTTGCCCACCAGATGAATGCGTGCGTATCAAGTAGAGCCCTCACGTCCTTGCACAGTGTCTCTGCTATGTGCCTAACTCAAGTGGAGCATCAAAGTCGGGCGCGACTTCAACTATGTATTCTTTCCCTGATCCCGGAATCCTTGGCAATATCAGCCCCGGAGGCTGCGTTGTCAGCACCACGATGTCGATCTTGCTCGCCGTATTCAAATTCTGGCTTAGCGACACGCACGGTACTTCATTGCTAATGCCAATAATATTGTACATCATGTTATCTTCTCCAGTGATTCCGTCGGATTTGTATTTGGTTGCCACCGATTACTGCAAGCTCTCTCTCCCACACGTCGGTTCTTTCCAGAGTTTCTATCATGACCAGTTTTACGATCTTCGATGTGATAGCTGGTCGACTAGGGCCTTGCTGTTGCGGAAGCCCCTGCGCCTCTAGCGGATTGAACGGTGTTCCCAACTCCATCTCTTCGGCGAAATCTTCATATAGGCGAAAAATCAAATCTTCCAACTCGGGGTTCTCGGGAGCAACATGTAATTTAATCTCATCACGGGCCTCTGGTGCTCCCAAAAGATAGTCATGAGAGCCGAGACCGCTTGCGAGGGTCGCGACTACTTTTTTGATTCTGTCCCCGTCGAGCGGTACTGTATGAAGCTTCATTAAATTTGTAGCGAGCCGCACAATCTGTTCTTTGCTGCGCTGTAGGTCTCCCAACAGTAACGGATTGACCCTCTCCCCGAGCAGCTTAAAGGCTTGTGCCGTTCCTTCTTTGTCAAGACGCCATTCCTCGCGCACCAGTTTCTTGAATCCAGCGACGCTTTCTACGCCAACGCCTACCGGAATTTTCTGCCCTGGCATAATCATCGGCATACCCGGCATAGCGATTTCGGTAGTTGGGTTTAATGGACCATTTATGCTCGGGTCAATTGAGCTTAGGGTAGCAAGCCGCGTCATTACAATTTCGTCAGCACCAAGTGCGAAAAGGGTTCCACCACTAAGGCACATGTGCGGGATTAGCACGCCAATTTTCTTTGCAAACTGGCGCACAAATCGACTTAGGGCATATGCGGCCAAGGTTTCGCCACCGAGCGTGAACAACAGAATATCGAGCTTCTCCAAATCGGGAGTTGTCCGCAGGTGCTGGTAAAACCGAAAAAGAAAGTCTTTTGCGATAAGTCCCTGGGCATTGTCCCGGTCAGAGGTTAGGCAACAAATTAGGCGCGAGTTCCCTCGCTTCTGCTGAATCTCTTTAATGAGTTCTTTCCGCTGTTCGGCTCCCATGTCTTTCACCAATGACAGTATGCCGCCCCCGCTCCCGCGCAGGCCGCTATAGTCAGGTACACCTACAAAGGCTAAAAGAGAGGACCCATTATAACACTCCTGTCAATTCTCATTTCACAGGATACCACCGTTATGCATCGAATCGCAGCACCTCCTAGTACTTTCGTACTATCCACCTCCCTGCTACCGCCTCCCCCTCCCCTTAAGCAACTGAGTTTCCATTCGGTTCGCAGTATCCTTCAGAAATGCCAAGGACCGGAAATAAAATTCGCATACCGCTGCCACAAAAGGAAGCCCTGTCCCTTCTTTTGAAGGTGAAGCCGACTGCCGAGATACCTCGGCAGGGGCGACAAAACTCCCGAAGGCGAAGACGCGGTCGAAGTAGGCACACCCTGCCTATCGGCAGTTCCAGAAAGTTCGCTAGAGACACTTTGTCACGTTGCTTTGTGAAATGGATAATTCCGGCCTGGCGCGCGGGGGGCCGTTTTGCGGCTTGGCCACGTACGCGCGCATGGTGGTCCCGTCCGCAACCTGTAAAGTGACCCAGCCCGTTTGGATTTCTGCCATGGGTTTTCCTCCCCATCCAAGTGCGCGACGATGACGATCGCATGGATGCCCGCGATTATCTTTCACGCAATTCACGCACACCGTCAACCTCTACTTTGTTACGAAATTCTTTACTTCAGAAACAGGGCGGCCGACGGGTAGTGGGCGGCCGCCAGCCATTCCCGCCTTGCCGCCAACGCCTGCTTTACCGCCTATCCCTTGGGCAAGCAGCGGCCTGGGAGAGAAAAGTAGATTCGCTGAGGGCACGAATGGCGTCACATCCCATAGCGCCAGGATGGCAACCGCCCAAACCAGGAAGATTCGTTTCAGCATAATTATGGCTCCCACCCGCAAGCGCTGCCCGGCTCCAAGGTCAGCGTCCCAGAACTTGCGATGTCGCCGTAGATCGACAGCGTAACGGTATTCGACGAACTGGTCGAAAGCGTGAAAGCGAGGTGCGTGAGATACGACGTGCTTGCCGCGCTCGCTGTAAGGCTGCCGGTAACGGCGGTCGTCGTGGCGGTCGTGATGGTGGTGGCGGTGACTGACGTGGCCGTCGAGAGTGTTGAGGCTATAACCCACAAGTCGGTCGGCGCATTGTTGGTGTTTATGCCAAACACGACCGTATCTGCCGTGGCGCTGGTCTGCCAGATCAGGTCGCAGCTCCCACGCACCTTAGTGCTGACCGGGATGGCGGGCAGTGCGAGGTTAAGGGTTGCCAGGGTTGATGAAGTGGTGGTTTGGCTTGAAGTTATGAAGGATGAGTTGCTCCCGATCAAGGGCTCGGTGGTGGTCACGTCCGTGCCATTATCTGTAATACTCGATGCTGCCGGCGCCGTGCCCGTGCCGCCGCTCTTGGGCAGCACGTTGGCGGTTATCAGCGAGGAACTGGCGAAGCCGGTGGTGCTGGACGCATAAAGGAATCCACCCGATGTCAGGCTAGTGGGATAAGCGATCGTTGAAAAAATAGGGTTCGCTGCACCCTGGCCAATCAAGGGCATGTTGGCGGCGCCTTGCGCCGTCGAAACAGGGGATGAACCAACGGCCCCCGCTAACACCACTCCGTATTGCGTAAGCGCAGACCCACCAGCCATCGCCGTCGAGCTAGAGGCATATATCAGGCCGCCTTGCGTCAGCGAACTTGGATGTGCAATTGTGGAGCAAGCGGGCGCCGCAGACGACTGCCCGATCACTGGAAAGTTCGCTCCGCAGGCCGCCATAGAAACCGGCGCTGCCCCCGCGCCGCCGCCGTAGACCAAACCGTACTGAGTCAATGCCGCTGAGGACGCCAAGGCTGACGCCGATGAGAAGTAAGGGACCCCGCCGCTGGTTGGCGCCGAGCTCGGCAGGCTCACCGCATTCGAGGAACCGAAGTGCAGGCCGGTTACGGTTGTGGCCAAAGAACCCGCGGAGTTCGTCATGTCCCCCGTGTGCGCGGGCTCGGCAGCGGTAGGAAGGGTCGTGGCCGGCACCAGGGCCTTATTGCTGCCGCTGTATGTAGCGATTTGATTGGCCGCGCCATTGGAAGACTGCGTGGGCAGGTTCGCAACAGCTATGCCGGAATCGGCCAGTAAACCCAGCGTGCCGTTGAATTCGGGCAGGTCCAATGATGTCGGAGCAGTTTGAATTGTGGTGAATGAGTTGGTGTGGCTGCCATCGTAAAACTGCCGAATCCCTGATAGGTTCCATTCCTCGCCCGAAACGGGAGATCCGGGAGCGCTGCTGGAGGGCATGATAAGGTCCGTCAATTTCAGCGTTCCGCTATAGTCTCCTGCGGTTCCGTTCCCCAGGCCGACCAGGTTGGCGGAAATCCGCGAGAGGCCGGTGTCAAGGCTCGTGGAAAGCGCATCACCCGAGCCCCAGCCGTTGACGCCTGTCGAATACAATTGCAGGCTGCCGGTGTCCCCCTTGTCGCCGGCAATTCGGGAGACGGTGTTCGCCGCGTTGGTCACGAGAAGGCCGGTTCCCAGAGTCGTCTGGTACGTGCCATAAAGAGGACTCCATGCGGCGTATCCGCCCGAGGAGGGGGTGAAAAACCCGACTTCGTCTCCACTGATATATGCATCTAATTCATGCTGCCCGCCTTGGCCGGACCAGAGGAAATTGAATCCCGTGCTGGGCGACGAACCGAGGCACAAGAGGTAGTTGCAGGTTGCCGTGCCGATGCCCAAAGTGTTGAACACGCCGGTGCCGGCACTGTTCATGCTCCCGTTCGCATCGACACTCCATGCCAGGGCCGTGGCGGCGGTGGGCGGAGTGTTGGAGGCAAGGCAGCTTGAACTGGTGTCGCTCCAGCTTGTCGAGTCGGAGGACCCAGAGCCCGGTGAAAAATAAACCAGGCAGTTCTCTCCCCCGGAGGTCGTTCCCCGGTAGATCGCATAGCCGCCAACGTAGTTTCCAACGTTGACATTGTAGGGCGGATATTCAGGAAGGCCGGAGACGACTCCGGAAACCGAGCTCGTGCTTCCGCTCAGCGTGACCGAGTGCTCGCCGGAGGGCAGCGTCTCAAGGCGTGAGACATAATTATAGAAGTAGGCCGTGGCCTTGTAATAGTAAGTGCCTGCGGGGATCGCGCCGCCTGAACTGCTGGGAGTGAGAGTCAAACCGGTCGGTGCATGGGCGGCCTCCACGTAAGCGTAGGGCGATGTGCCACCACCAATGACCGAATTGCCCATCCAGAATGGGGCCTCCACTGACGTATCGGTCGAACGGAGTCCCAACAGGGAGTTGTTGTTGTAAATGTGCGAGAACACGTTGCCGGTTTGAATCTGCGTCCCGATGCCGCTGTCAGAGGTGACCGGGTCATTTCCAAATACGTCTCCGCCGCCGTAGAATTGGTTATAGCCTGCCCCCGCGTCCACGATCACGCTGGCGGCCTCTTTGTAGAGGCTATAAAACTCGTTGTAATTGGCACCGCCGTGAATTTCAAGCTGAGAACTTTCTACGTTGACTCCAAAAAAGTGGTTCTCAAGCGAGCCGTTCATTAGTTCCAGAGAGTTGGTCCCTGGTTCGGGCTTGGAGGCCCATAGTTTGGCTCTGAAAACCGTGTTGTCATTCGTGTAGCACTCCCAAAGCCAGCCACGGCCACCAACCGTCAGAACGTAAAAGAACTTGTTGTAATAATTTCCGCCGCAATTCGGAGCGCCGGAGTCAATCGCCACGCCCAAAAGACCCTCGTTCGTCCAGGTCACAGAATTGTCGCTGGTGGTCCCACCGATGGTTTGGTTGAAGCTCGGCCCGCTGCCCGCCGCCGAGGTCCCCGCCACGGTCACCTGCTGGACATAGATTCCATCCGACACCTGGTTGCCCAGCGAGTAACTGTGATTCGCCAGCCAATAGCCCGGCGCGCTGGGGACAGCAGCAATATCGTAAAACAGTGAGTCATGGGTGTTCTGCCAAATGGCGGTTCCGAACACATTCGTATTGGTGACCGTGACGTGCTCCATCGTGACGTTATAAAGACCGCCGCCGCTTCCACTGTTGAAATTTCCTGAGGCGGGCGTGCGATAAGTTTCACCGTAAGGCTGCAAGCACGGTGCCGCGACGTTGCAGGAGAGCACGGTGCCGGGCTGCCCCCAACTGCCGTTGCCTGGAACCCCAACGAGCATGGTTGTAGGGTTATAAAAGAATTGAACCCCTGGAGCACCGTGCAGTGTTACGTCGCTGAACAGATAGGTGAGTCCCAGGAAATTCAAATTACTGGCGCAGTTTTGGGTTCCCGTAATTCCGCGAGCGTCCACGATGCCCGAGGCGCTTCCAAGAGACTGCCCCGCGGCGGTTATCTTTGCGCAGGCGTCGCTGCCCGCCTGCAAGCTGGCATCGACAACCGTGGAGCCGTTGCCCATGCCCGAGGCATTTCCGCTTCCGCCGGAAACAAACATGGTCCGCACGTCGGTGACCGAGGAAATCCCCGCGCTGGTGGTGACGACCGTCGCGATCGGGATACTGGCGGTAGTGAAGCCCGTGGTGTTCGACGCCGGCGCGCAATTATTTGTTGGGTCGAGATACACATAGTTCGTCGCGCTGGGTGCGAGGGTCAGCGTGCCACCCGCGTAGGTCCGGACGACATTGCTGCAAACGGCGGTCCCCGGGGCCAGATTCAAGGTGAGGTTTGATCCGGCCGTTGGCCAGTACCCGGGCCCAACCCCTTGCACGTATTTCGCATTGTAGGGGTTAATCTCCTGGCCGAACTGCGCCTGGGGCTGCTGGGGAAATGCTGAATTATGAATTATGAATTGAGAAAGGAGGAAGAGGAGTAGGAACCGAAAGAAAGGCGTCCGTGGTCCGTAGTCCGTGGTCCTTTGCAGCAACCGGCGACTGGCAACCGACAACGGGCGACGGGCGAAGGGCCTCCAATTTGTAATTCCGAATTCATAATTTTGAATTTTTACCATACCTGCACCTTTGCGGTCACCCCAGCGTCTGAGGCAACGAGATAGAGGTTTACGCCGTCCATGTCCGTCGGCGATTGCCAGTGGATGGCTCCCGGGCTGGTCATGCGGATGTGCGCACCGAGGGGAGTGCGCCCGAGCAGATGCGGCATTGTAAAGCAGCCGGGCGCGGAGGGGGCCACTGGAATCTGCCCAAAGAGGGCCGTCGCTTGCGTCACGTTCGTGACCTGGGTCGCACTGGTCACGATGATCCCCAGGAAAGCGTCACCGGGATTCAGGGCGGCAAGAACCGACCGGTAGTAGTAGCTGCTCGGCCAGTTCTCCTGTTGATAAAAAAGATAAGAGGTGGCATTCGCGGGGGCCGCGTCGAGGGTGGGGTCGGTGGGGGCGTAACGCGAACCGTTGGCATAGAGGACTCCATTTGTCACGCTGGGATAAAGGGAATTGGAGGTAGCGAGCTGAAAGCCGCTGACCACGCCGCTTAAACCCAGGTCGCCCACCAGCGTTCCCACCACCGACGAGAGATCGCTCATGAAGGCCACGTTCAAATCGAGGAGGGACAGGTTGCCGTCCATGTCCGATTCATATTGAGTGATCCCATGCTGCGGCTGGACAAAGCCTTTTCTCGGAAGTACCGTTCTTACGATCGCCATGGGTTCACCTCAGTTACTCCGCTTAATTCAGAATCGGGTCATTTAGCCATCGGGTCATCCGGCCATTTAAAAGCTTTTCGTTCTTGAATGACCCAATGACCCGATGATCCGATTAATCCCCACTCACTCCGGCCGGCAGATTCACCGAGAGCCGCTGGCAAATCGCCATGACCTTCACGGTGCCTTGATTTTCCGCGCCACTCGTCGACCAATAGGTTTGGATCACAACCTTGCCGTTGGCGTCATTCACGTCGAGTTGATAGGGGCAGACAATCAAACTGCCCTGGCCGGGATCGCTATTGGCCAGCGCCGGCGGTGTGGCTTGTCCCGGAACATAACCCGCCGCTGGCGCTCGGGAGGAATAGAGGGTCGGCATGAAAAGGCATTCCGCGTAGCTGTAACTGTAGCCATCCACCGGAGAGACGGGAGGCGAGACGGTGTCGCCGGGCCCGTAGAATCCCATGTAAATGACCTCGCAGCGCACCGCCCCAAACTTGGCATTGTGCGAGATCTTCGCCAGGGCGTAATCCGTCAGCGGCTGGCCGCCGGCAATCGTCGAGTCGGCTAAATCAAAAAAACCGGGAATGGAAGACATCAGCATTTGACTCATGTGTGACTGTCCTTCGTCATTGGTCCTTTGTCCTTAGTCCCCGGCCTGCTTACGCGCTTTCTGCAAATGACCAAGGACAAGGGACAAAGGACAAACTTCTAAAAGATTGTGCTCAACGCCTCCCTATACACCCCATTCGTGGATGGCGTGACAAAAAAATACGTCTCCTGCTCGGCCTCCGTCGCTTGCGAGTATGGCGGCAGCACCAGGGAGGCCGAAGGCACGATTTCATACGGCGAGGTGGTGCTGGCCCGGCGCATATCCAGGAGTGTGAAGCGCACTTGCCCGTTGGCGTAATCGGGCGCGCGGCCGATAATTTCGCAGGGGATATTGGTGACGCCGCGCCCGCCGCCGATATAGTCCGGAACCAGCGGATGGGTGAGCGAAACCCAGTCTTTGAGCTCAGGCTGAAGCGCCCCGAGCTGCGTCACGATTTGATAAACCGGCGTGGCAAAACCGTAGCGCCGGAAAAGCTGGTCGCCCAACAGGAAGGCGCGCAGCGTGCCGCCGCGTCCGGTGCGCAGGCCGGCGGTTTCCACCTGGTGGTTGTAGAGGTAGCGGAAAAGGTTGTAGCTCGCCTGTTGAAGCATGGTGACGGTGGTGTTGTAAGTGCGCGCGCTGGTGTTGGTGGCGGAGTCGTCCGCATCCAGGCGATAGGCCAGGGCGTTGATGACCGGCGCCAGCCGCACTTCCGGAATGCCCACGATGTTGGCCTGCGTGAAGCCCTGCACCGGCGTCTGGTTCGCCGGGTTCTTCATGGCCTTCAGGGTGAGCTGGCCGGAAGAGGTGACCACCATGACCAGCCCCAGGGGTTTCAGGATTTGATCTTCCAGCCAACTGCGCGCCTGCTGCGGCGAGGTGATCTTGAATTCAAACCAGTCTCCCGAGAACATGGCATCGCGAAGCGCTGTGATGCCGGGCACATCGAGATACGGGTTGGGGTTGATGAGCGTCGAGGGGTCGCCCGAAACGGCAGGAATTCCGGATTCCGGATTCAAGATTCCAGAGCCGGGAACGTACTTGGCCCAAAAAGGATTCGCTGCGCCCACCAGTTCGCCCGTGCCGCCCACTTCCACAACCGCGCTGAGCGCCAGGTCCTGGCCCACACCCAACTCGTTCTGCATGGCGGCGAGAAAAATGTCGAGCGGGTTGCCACTGACCCAGCGCGGGTTGTCATTGGAGACCGGATAGCTATTGGCCAGCCACTGCGCGCCGCTGGGCTGCCAGGTATTTTTTTGTCCGGGCAAGTACTCTTGGGGCCCGCCGTTGGCCCAAAGGAAAGCGCCCTGCGCGAAGCGCTTCAGGTCTTCCGCCTTGAGGATGACGCGGCCATCGTTATCAAATCCGATTTCGGAAATTTGCAATACGTGCAACGGAGTAAAGTCCCCGAGCGCACTGCCGGGAAAACCCATGCTGAACGTCACGACCTGCCCGATCAATTCTTCCTGCGCTGCCAGGGTGTGGAGCACGCCGCCGGGATCGATGCAACGAATCTCCATCTGGCCAACCGAGCTGGAGCCGTTCTTGTCGTCGATGGATTGTTCCGCGCCCGCCGGAACGTACATATAGGGCAGCAACTGCGGCAAACCTGCGACGGTGAGCAGCAGGCTGGGATTGGTCGCCACCAGCCACATCCACGCCGTGGGGGCGAGGGCGGGCCACACCTCGAATTCATACGGCAGCCCGCGCGCTGCCAGCGAATAGGCCACGAGCGAGCCATTGCCCGTCGCCTGCAAAATCGTGGCTTGCCCCGCGATCAATGTAGTGAGCACTGCATCGATTGTAGTACCGAGACTCGTGAAGAAACCAGCGAGGCCCGAGATGCTATAGAGGTCCAGGAGCATCAGGATCATGCCCCAGGTGCCCTCTTGCCATACGGAAAGCGGCGAGCCGGAATATCCGCCGGTTGAATCGTTGTAAGGCTTCATGCCGCTGAACGGCGTGGTGACCTGATAAGCTTCGTTGTACGAACCGGCCGCGCTCGACAGAGCGAGGGTTTGATTGGTCAAAAGAAAATTCTGATAGACAAATTCCGCGCATTGGAGAGCGATGTCGTCGCGCCCGGCGGCATGGGCCCACAGTGCCGCCCAATGCCCGGAGGCGTCGAGCGCCTGGCTGGTGTCGAGGGTGTTTCCGGTCGCGCCTTGGGCGAAGTGTCCCGGCGTCGAGCCCGAAGGCGCAATGTAGAGGTTGGCCAGCAGGTTGGCGTCGATGGTGGCCGAGGCAGCGCTGGCAGCCCCTGCCGTGGCCAGGAGGGAATTCGCCTGCGCGGAAGTAATTTGCTCCGTCTTGGTCAAAGCGGTGGCCGCCACCGGCAGGGCGTTGGCGGCGCGCTGGAAGGCAAACCACAAGTCGATTTGATGCTCGGTGGAAACGGTGGGCACCAAGCCCGGTACAAACTGATAGCCCGGATTCACGTACTGCCCATACCCTTCGTAAAACAGGCCATTGGTAAGGTCCGCCGCAGTGCTCTGCAAGGTGAACAGGAAGTTGATCATTCCTTGTAGGGCGAGCGCGGGACTGAAATCCTGTGAAAGCCGCATGTACACGCAGTAAGCGTAGGCCACCCAGGCCATGGCGCCGGCGCGGATGTAGGCTTGGTCGATCTGACCGTTGTAAGTGTCGTAGCTGAAGCTCAAGGAATTCGCCGGCTGGAGGGCTCCGACGCTCAGGTTATCGAAATAAAGGTCGGCGCTCGCCGCGGTGAGCGTGAGCTTGAAGCCGGTAATCCTGACCAGCGTGTCTGCTGTGAGATTTGAAATTTGAGATTGGAGATCTAAAAGCGTCGTACGCCAATTGGTGCTCCCCGGCCCGATCGGCAACGTGATCACCGTGCCCGCCAGAGTTGCCGGACCTGCCGCGCCGCTGGTGACCTGGATGTCGGTCACCAGGCCCTGCGCCGTCACAACGCTGACGTCGAAAATAAAGCCCGCTCCCGCCGCTTCCATATGTTCGAAGCTGAGGTAAGTGTCCGTGGAGTCAGGGAACCCGCTGCCGGCGTAAATGAAGACGTCATTCGCGGAGCCCGCGTGAAAATCCAGAATTTTGCCCGTGCCATACGGCGGCTCTTGGGGCGAGACGGAGTTGGCCGCGATGTTGGAGACGGTGGCGCCGCTGCCGCTTATCGACCACCGCGCGGTGGAGCCGTCTTCAGCGTTTTCGAGCACGGTTGAAGCCAGGTAACCCGGTGAGGCGAGAAAGGCATTCAGTTGATTGATGACCTTTTCCGCCGCGGTGAAATTCCCTGCGGACGTGTAAGCGAGGATCGCCAGGGCGGAATCGTAGATGTACCCGCGATTCTGCATCGCGGGGACATCCGTCGCGCCGGGATTCGGCACATAAAGCGGATCGCTGGTGGGCACGTCGAAGGAGCGTGGCAGGTCGGAATACTCCAGTTCCGATCCCAGGGAATCGAAGACTTCCGTCCATCCCGCCACCGGGTCGTTATAAAGGATATGGACCGTGGGGATTCCGGATTGCGGATTCAAGATGACGGAGCTGCCGGCGCGCGCGTGGAAGCCGTCGCTCTGCACGATGATGGGGACGTTGTCTTCCTGTAAGTATTCGACGTCGGTCTTGAGGTAAATCTGCGCTTGGTAATTCGTCAGCTTGCCGCCCAGGGTGGCTCCGGCCTGCGGCGTCTGGCAAACGCCCGTATTGGTGTGCGCCACCCAACCCGGAGGAATTGCCGAGCCGTACCAACCGTTGGCGGGCGCCGCGACGCTGCTGGGATAGAGCGCCGCGAGCAGCAGGCCGGAGCGCACGCCCGCCAGACTCCACGTATAACCTCCGGCATAAGCCCCGCCGCCTTGGGGAACCGTGGTTTCGAGCGCCGAGCTGCCTTGATAGTACCAATCATCGGTGTAGACAAACACATCCACCCGGTACGAACTCTGCGCGTTCAGCAAATTGAAAACGTAGCCCGCCGCCACCCAGCCGATATTTTCGTAGCCAAGCGCCATGAGTTTCCATACTTGGGTGTTGTCACCCGTCAGGGCGCCGAGGGTCGTTGGCCAACTGGGAGGATTATTGGTGTTGGCGGTGATGCCGCTATAGAGCGCCATCTGGACGTTGTTGTTCGAGTCCACGATCAGCGAACCGAACGGATAATGGGCGTTGGCCGTCCACTTGGCGATCACGCCGGCGGTCTGCGGCAGCCCTGGCGTAATCTGGCTGGAATTGGCGTTGTAGAGCAGCGCGCCGACCGATTGCTGCATCGCTGAGGTCACTTCGTAGCCGTTCACCAGCAGGTTGCCCCAGGGAAGCGCCTGGCCCGATTCATTCACCGGGTAGCCGTCCGGGCCCAGTTGATTGTCCGCCCACAGGCCGGGCGGCAGCGCCGCCACAATGGATTCAATCTGCGACATCGCGAAGGGAGTTTCTTGCGCGCCGCTCACCGTCAGGCCCGTCAGAAAATTGATCATCGAGCCGAAGCCGCACTCGACCAAACCCGATGCGGGCTCTTCCGTGACTGCCCCGCTCGTGGCGCCCTGCGTCAGCAGGGCGTTACCCAGCCAGTTGCCCGCCGGGCTCGATTGCCGGCCGTAAAGCCAAGCCAGCGATTGGTTCATCGCCGGCCAAAAATCGCCCAGCCAGTATTGTGAGACTGTAGGCATTTCAAAAAAGGGTAAAGTGTAAAGGGTAAAGGCTAAATGCCTCTTGGCCTCGCGGCCTTTTTACCCTTTATCCTTTAACCTTTAACCTTTCAAGCCGCGCTCCGCGCGGCTATGTTCCCCACCCGCCAATCCCCCACGTCATCACCCCGTACCCGGACGTAGTGAGCGACTGTATGGTCGACTGCGTGAAGCTGGCGAGCACGATCCCGAATTGCGGGATCTGCAAAACGTACAGAGGCTGCTTTTGTGCAGCGTTCAATCCGGCTTGCCAAGTTTGATTTCCAGAAATCATGTCCCTTGTCCTTAGTCCCTTGTCCTTGGTCCCTTGTCCGTTGCAACTGGCAAAGGACAAAGGACCAAGGACAAAGGACGTCTCTACGAAACAACCTGTCTGAACTTCAGATGGAAGCTATATTGGCCGGCTGCTTTGTACGCTGCCGTCCAATTCGTGTCCTCGAGCCAGTAATTCGCGAAGCTGGATTGTGAACTATCCGGATAATAGGCAAAGACGCCGCCCTGGAGGGCATAGCTCATGAATTGCGCCCAAGCCTGTACATCGGAGCCAATGCCCACCCACTCCAGATCGAGATCGAGGAAATTGTCAATGCGTTCGAGCACCGATTCGCGCACGCCGCTCGATGCCACGTTGTCATGCCGCACCGCCGTGGATGAGTAGGCGGGAACCTTGGTGGGCGGCCGCAGAAACGTCAGCGTCGCCGAACCAGTGCCGTAGGGATAGACGATTGCTGGATTGCTCATAAAGGTTAAAGGGTAAAGGTTAAAGGGTAAAAGGTGGCTTTCAGCCTTTATCCTTTACCCTTTACACTTTCCTCAGTGTCCTACCGGGCTCCCGCGCTGCGCGCTGGTGGCTGTCACGCTCACTCCTCGCGCCACGGCGCCGTTCACGGCGCTTGCCACGTAATTTTCAAAATCCTGTGTGCCGCGAATGATGACCACGCCTGAGCCACTGAACCGTGCCGAGGCGCCCGCGGCGCCCGGCGCCAGCGCTCCGGAATCCGGAATCCGCGATCCGGAATTTACGACAGTCCCGGGCCCCGCGTCCCGTGCCCCATATCCCGAGCCGCCGGCGCTGCGGCGATGACCGCCGGTGCCGGCCAGCAGGGCATATTGCGCCGCCGCCTCGAAGTGCAGTCCCGCGGCCATGATGGCGGCAGGATTGGGCGGCCACGTCCCTTCCGCGAGAAGAGCGATGCCGCGCGCTGTTTCCCAAACCGCCTCCACACCCGCCTGGGCCTTGCGGCCGGCAATTAGCCCTGCCAAACCGCTGGTCACCAACTCGGCTCCCACGGCGGTTTGCGAGCGTAAGGCAGCCGTGGAGCGCTCGACCGCCTTGGTGTGCTGATCGGCTTGCTCCGTGGCTGTCTGGCTCTGGGTGTGCACGCGGGAAAACACCGACATCGCTTCCTGCTGAGCCCTGGTCGCCTTCATAACTTCCACGGTGTGAAGGTTCATGGCCCTGGCGCTTTTTTCCAGCCCGGCCGAAGATTGGTCGAGAATCCTTAGCGCCGCCTGCGCGCGCTGTGGGTGGGCGCCGAGTTGGAGCAGCAAGCTGAGAATATTGTTTTGATCTTGTTCCATAGGTTTATCTTCGACGGACGATAGCCGATTCTTTCTACGGGTAGGTGGTAGGTCGTAGGTGGTAGATGGGGAAAACCCCACGTGCCACCTTCTGTTCTTCCCCACCTACCACCTGCCACCTACCACCTACCAATCAATCACATTCTCTTCCTTCTCCAACTCGCCATGGTCGCGGGCGGCGAGGGCCTCAGCCGCGGTGCAGTCCAGCAGGTAGGCCGGCATCCCCGTGAGCTCCACGAGCTCGCTCGGACGGCAGTGGCTGCGCTTCGCCACTTCCGCCAGGTACAGAAGCCGCTCCTTGTCCTCCAGGAAATCGGCCGAGGTCTTCAGTCGAGGAGCTAGGAGTTAGAAGCGAGGAGCTAGAATGGTTTCCTTCTAACTTCTCACTTCTTGCTTCTAACTTCTCGCTGAACACCTCGCCTCGCAACCAGCGGAAAATGAATTTCAAATCTTCAATCAGAAGGTCCGCCAACCCGATCTCGAGGGCTTCTGGAGCCGCGGAAAAACGAGGCTGCACAAACAAGCGCGCGAGCGTTTCGGTGAGCCACTGGGTAAACGCCTCGATATCTTCCGTCTTGATTTCCTCCGGTTTGGCGTCGGTAATCCGGGCTTGCAGGAGCGTGCCCGCCCGCCCCATGGCCAGCGCGGCGAAAACCGGGGGCCGGCAAAGCAGCACCGGGAGCCCCGAGGCCGGCAGGACGACGCGCTCAATGTTGGCGCGTTCGAGCGCGGCCCTGAAATCACTCGCTTTGGCGATACCGTTGTCGGAATTGCCGATTGTCGATTGTCGATTTTCGATTGTCACCAATGCTCTCCTTCGGACTGCCGATTCCAATCGTCAATCGGCAATCGTCAATCGGCAATTCGCCAAATCAGATTTGGCGATACACTTTGCCGCCGCGATCTCCCACCGGCCGGAGAAGGTCCGCGACCGCCTGAAAGGTGATTTTGTACGTTGTCTCCTTGCCGCGCTGGAACGGCAGCTTCACCGTCTCTTTTTGGTAGGCGCGGTAGATTTGGGAGATGACGAACTTTGCGGACTGGTCCTTGCGTTTGGAGATGAGCAGCACGCTGAACTTAGGCACCGGCTTCAGGCCGCCGAAGGCGATTTCCTCGTAGGCCTGCGCTCCCGCGGGCAGCGCGCTGTCCGTGCCCGTGGCGTAAGTGCCGTGGGGGATGAGGATCTGGAGCTTGTTGCAGTCCGATTCTTTCAGCGTAACCGCGATCGAGTCCACTTCTCCGGTCATCACCGCATCGATGGGCAGGGTTTCCTGGTCGGCGGTGGTTTCTTCCACCTTGGCGCCGATATCGAGATCCGTCACGCCCTCGAGCGCCCCCGCGAACAGGTAGGCGGGAGCGAGCGCCACGCAGGTCCACACCACGGTGGCGCCGTCGGAGGTCGTGGCGCCCAGCGTGTTGCCCCAAGTGCCGGGCGCGCTCGTATACGTGGTGCCACCAGTCGTACACTCCTGAACGTTGCCGTTCGAATCCACGATCATCTGTCCGGGGGTGACGGCTTGTGCGGCCCCCCACGCGGGTTGCGAGGGCGTGCCGTCCGCGCCGATGATTTGCCGCTTGCCGCTGGCGGGCGCGCAGACATTCAAATAAATCCAGCCGGGGCCCTGGTGAATCAGGGTGGGGGTCGCGGTTCCGAGTGCCATGTTGCCTCCTTCGAAAATCGAAATTCGAAACTCGAAACTCGCCTATCATCCGATTTTCGCGTTTCGATTTTCGAGTTTCGTCTCTACGTTTCTTCTAACTCAAAAAGCACCGTCAAAGTCACGCGCAGGATCGGTCCATCGACCTCTGGCACGTCGACTTTGGCGGGGACATGCGATTCAACAAAAACCTCGCTTACGGTCCCGGCGGCGTTGGGCACGGTCGTGCCGCTCGGCACGGTTTCGTGCTGGATGGGCAGAGGAGTGGTCCAATCGCCGAGCCCGGGCCAGGGTCCGGCGCTGGTGATGATCATGTCGAGCAGGCGGGCATAATCCTGCGCGTCCTCCTGCGCCATCTCCTGATCGTACTGTCCGGTATCGAGCGCCAGGCTGATGCGAACCTCGTGGTGCCGGGTCGTCTTGTCGTCGCCGCGCTCGAAGTTCGCGGGGCCGATTTCCAGGTAGAGCCAGGGCCAACCCGTCTGCGGGCCGGGGCCTTTGTGGAATTCCGAAAGGGGGCTGAGCGGCTGATTCCCGTCCGCGGCGCGCGCGGCGTTGATGACGGTGAGCGCCGCCGCCTGGTCGCGCTGGATAATCGCGATGATCTGGTTAACTAGCGGTTTCGCGAATTGAGCGTTGTAAGCCTGAGTCCAAGACATCGTCCTTAGTCCTTGGTCCCTGGTCCCTGGTCCCTGGTCAGTTGCAACGGGCAAATGACAAAGGACAAGGGACAAAGGACAGCAATTAAAACTCGCGCCGGTCCCACTTCTTGAACACGTTCGTGGAATCCTCGTTCGAAGTCTCGCTCGGGTACTGATCTCCGCCCGCCACGCCGCCCAGTTGGGGGCGCGGCGTTTCGACTTTGGCGAGCGGGTCGAACAGGTAGTCGTAATCACCGCCCTGGGCCAGCGGCTTGCCGTCCGCGTCGCGGGCATTGAGCTTGTTGCACAGCGTGTGGAATTCGTCCTCAAAGCTCTTCGCCACGCGCGCCGCCGCGGCAATCCCGCAAGTTTCAAACACCTCGGCAAGTTGCGCGCTGGCGCCGTAACGGTTGATCTTTTCGAGCAGGTTCAACTGGTCGGTGCTAAAGCTTCCCTGCCAGGCGGTGAAACCCAGGCTCGCATAGGCCTCCTGGAAGCGCCGCTGCAAGATGGCGTCAATTTCCCCCGCCACGTCGTCAATATAATTCTGGATGAGCGTGTCGGAGGGTCCCTTCGGCCCATTGCGCGTAAACGTGGGAAACATGCCGGTGACTTGAGTGACGGTGGTGTAAGACATAATCTTTGTCCTTGGTCCCTTGTCATCTGTCCTTTGTCCCTCGTGACTTCCCGCGTCCCAACAAAGGACAAAGGACTAGGGACAAATGACTAAGGACGTTCTTTATACGGTGACGTACACCGAGATGGTCGTGCCGCTTCCGGAATCGACGGTGTAATAGAGATTCGTCGAGTCCGCCGGCTGGGTGCGATGCACGGCGACGTTCGAGGTGAGCAGGGTAAGCTCTTCCTTGGGCGTCTGCCCGACCGACTGATTGTTGGGTGCCACGATGCCGTGGGGAATCGTGTTGGCTCCGCTCGCCAGGCCGGTAATATCCACCCGGATCCGCCGCACAAGCTGACGACGGTCCAGGCGGAAGGTGAAAAGCGTGGTGTAAGTTGCTGAAGCAGACATTAGAACCTCCGAAACTCGAAATTTGAAACTCGAAACTCGTCACGAGATTCGGTGGTCCGAATTTCGATTTTCGAGTTTCGATTTTCGAATCACTTCTTCTTCGCCGCTTTCGCGGCCCGGAAGGCCACGAACTCCTCGTACTCGGCCTTCTCGGCGGCGGCTTTGGCGGCGGCCGCGTCCGCATCGTCCTTGGCTTTCTTTTCCCGGGCTTCCGCGCCGCCGATCGGATCGGGCTTGCCCTGGAACAACGGCACCTGGCCGTAGAGGAGCACGCTGGCTTCCTCTTCGCTCAGTTCGATTTCGCCCGAGGCATTCACCGGGATTAACTTCCCGTGACAAGCGCTGGGCAACAACTTCGCCCCCGCCGCGCCCTTGGAGACGTACAGGACGTTGTTCTTTTCGATGGGCTGGAGAACTTGGTATTTAGGCATTGAATTCCTCCAAAAAGGTGTCAGGTGTCAGGTATCAGGTGCCAGGGGCTTTTACTGACACCTGGCACCTGGCACCTGGAACCTTCTTTTCTCCTACGCGACGGCGTTCTTGAACACGTACATGGCGCCCGGTACGACGATCTTCACGCAGTAGTAGGTTTGGTACTCGATCATGTCGCCACTGCGCTCTTCCACGCGATAGCGCTTCACCAGCATGCCGCCGTTCTGGGGCACGCCGTAGAGCCAGCGGAAAGTGGTGCCGGGGGTAATCATCAACTGGCCTTGCCCCGGCGGCACGTACGCCAGGATGGCGTTCTTGCCCCAGAT
>Ga0326727_10002084_pt1 | contig 70483 bp, 62 predicted proteins | sample MB2enrmetagenome_FD_207643 | JGI IMG/M metagenome (GOLD analysis project Ga0326727, IMG submission 207643) | Lab enriched peat soil microbial communities from McLean, Ithaca, NY, United States - MB29MY | ecosystem: Environmental > Terrestrial > Soil > Wetlands > Peat | place: USA: New York...
CTCCTCAGCCCGTGGGAAATCCCTCCCCGAAAATGCAGCCCTGAGACCCCAAGTCTTCAAATACCTCGATCGCTCAGCTACGCAGGGTGTGGATTACCTTCCACCGCGGGAATATCCGAAACCGCTGAGAGCCGGCGGGTGCGCTTTCATTTCCGAGAAAAATATGAGATTCTGGAATTTGCCCGGCACCATCTTTTGGAAGGTGGCCCATGTCGGGCCGGGAAGGCGCACATGTCTCCAGAGTTCCTGCTCCCGGAAACCACGGTTCGCGAAGCCGGAGCCGGGCCGGAAATCAGCCTCGGCAATCAGCAGGGTAAAGCGCTGGTCCTCACCCTGGGCATCATGCGGATTATCGAACAGGAGAGCCTCGACCTCTCCATTTGGGGATCGGCGGACGGGTCGGATTGGGGCACCAGGCCACTGGTGTCGTTTCCGCAGAAGTTTTACTGCGGCACATACCAGACGGTTATCGACCTCTCGCAGCATCCGGACGTGAAGTACCTGCAGACGAAATGGGACGTGAATCGCTGGGGCAAGGGCGATTCCAAGCCGCTGTTCGGCATATACCTTTTCGTGCAGGCCATGGAACGAGAGATGGCGGCCGTTGGCGCCTGATCAATCCAGCGCCTTCTTGTGCATCGCCAACAGCAGGACAACCGGGGTACGCGCGGCGATTCCGTGCTGGAGCTTGGGCGGCATGTGTACGAAGCACCCCGCGCCGACTTGGCGGAGCTCTTCTCCGAGCGTCAGTTGGGCTTCGCCGCGGACGAAGTACAGGGACGCGGCCATGGGAGCGGTATGCGCCGAAAGCTCCTGCCCGGGCGCGAAACCGAAGATCACGACCTTGAGATGATCGTCGTTGTAAAGGGTGCGGCTGAGAATGCCGTTTTCCGGGATTTGCACCTCGGACTCCAGGTTGGGATAGAAGGCGTAGCTCATAATCCCAGTGTGCGCCAACGCGGCCCGCACCGCTACAAGATGTGAAGTACTTGCACGGCGGGCGCAACCACCCCGCGATGCTGTATACTTTTTCGGGGGAGAGAAAGCCAGATGAGTTTCTTATCCAAGCAGTTCATCGACGTTATCGAGTGGACCGAGTCCGGAGACGGCGTGCTCGCCTATCGCTACCCCATGGAAGACCGGGAGATTCAAAACGGCGGCAAGTTGACGGTGACCGATTCGCAGTTGGCCGTGTTCGTCAATGAAGGCCGGATTGCGGATGTCTTCGAGCCGGGCCTGCATACGCTCAGCACCCAAACCCTGCCCGTTTTGACGTATCTGCTGAACTGGGATAAGGCCTTCAAATCGCCGTTCAAATCGGATGTGTTTTTCTTTTCCACGCGCCTCCAGTTGGACCAGAAATGGGGTACGGCGAATCCCATCACGATTCGCGACAGGGAGTTCGGCGCGGTGCGAATGCGCGCCTTCGGAATTTACTCCTACCGGATCGCGGACGCCAAGGTCTTCTACCAGAAAGTGAGCGGCACGCGGCCGGCATACCTGGTTACCGACCTGGAGGGGCAGTTGCGGAACACGATCGTCGGACGCATGACGGACACGTTTGGGACCAGCAGCGTCAGCTTTCTCGACATGGCCGCCAACCAGGCTCAGCTCGGGCAGAATATGCTGTCCGTGCTGAAGCCGGTGTTTGCGGACCTGGGCCTGTCGCTGGAGAGCTTCGTGGTCGAAAACATCTCGCTGCCGGAAGAGCTTCAGAAGCTGCTCGACCAGCGCATCGGGATGACGATGATCGGCGACATGAACCGTTACACGCAGTTCCAGGTGGCGCAATCGATGCCCATCGCGGCGGCGAACGAAGGGGGCGGCATGGCGGGCGCCGGCGTCGGCCTGGGAGCCGGTCTCGCCATGGCCCAGCAGATGATGAGCGCGATGAATGCGCCGCCCGCCGCCGCTCCGGCGCCGCCTCAAGCCGGGCCGCCGGCGCCGATGGCCGCTGGGGCCGCCAAGTTCTGCATGAATTGCGGGAAGTCGATTCCCAAGCCGGCCAAGTTCTGTCCCGAGTGCGGCGGCCCGCAGCAATGAGCCCCCGCATTCGCCGGTCGCGCAGCCGAACGGCGGCTACCACCGCTGTACGGTAGCGTTCGACCAGCCAGTGATGTTTCGCGCCTCGCCTTCCAGCCGCTCAAATACGGACTGGACTGCCACGCGTCCCGGTCCCGACAAGCGCAGCCACAGGTAGCGGTTGCTCCACTGCCCCCAACTGAAGAATGTCAGGTTGGGATGCTCGAAATGCAGGTGCATCCGAACGGAAGGATCCTTGAAAATCAGCGCTGTCGGCTTGACCAGGATGGTCTGGTGGGGAGCCAGTTCGCGGACGAATATGTTGCCGCCCGCGTGGAGGAGCAGCAGTCCGGGGGTTTGCGGAACGGTAAAGCGGTCCATGAACATCCCGACCGGGTAGTGCGTCTCCGTCTCGTTGCCATTCCTGGTCTGAAACCAGACGCTTGTCTGGAACCAGTCGTAGGCGACGTTGCCGGTTGCCACCAGCAACATGTGCTCGCGGACATCCACGGATTCTCCGGGCTGGAGTGGCAGGGGGATCACCTCGCCGGGATCGTCCTTGGAGAACGCGATGTGGCCGGGACCCCGCGCCTCGGTCATGATCAGCGGCAAGCCCGCGAACAGGCGCTTCCACCCGCCTTTCAGCGGCATGGTCGTGATGTTAACCTGCGGGTCCTTCCACAGCAGGACATGGTGCGAAAAGTAGATGCTGTCTCCCGCGGCCAGGTTCATATCGGCCACCGGGACGTATAAGCCTTCAATCTGGCAGAACGAATTGCCAAACTGCAGCTTGGCCATGTCCTTCCGGGCTGGCAACTGGGCCCACCCGGATTGCGTGGCTGCGCCCCGCGGGGTGAGAGTCGCGCCGCACCGCGGACAACTGGTGTGCGCCGTATCGGCCTCCGCGCCGCACCAGGAGCAGGTCGCCGCTCCGGACGGCCGGGGCGCCGGGGGCGGGCTCGCAGGTGCGGGCGTGGCGCTCGCCGCAAGGGGCGGGCTCGCCACGGGCGCGGCCGCCGGGCGCTTCAGGGGATTCCCACAGGAGACGCAGAAGCTTTGGCCTTCGTGCACCTGGACGCCGCAGTTCGAACAGAACATATTTCCCCCCTACTCGGTACGGTGATGGACGTACATCGACTGTATGCCCACGCGGCCCGGCCCCGTCAGACTCGCCAGGCTCATAGTCGTGCTGCCGAAAAACCCCGTGCCCAGCTTCTGAAACTCCACCTGCATATTTACCGACGAATCCTTGTACAGAAAGGCGCCGGGTTCCACGATGATACTTTCGCCTTGCCCGAGCCGGCGCTCGAAGACGTTGCCGTAACCGTGCAGAATCACCAATCCCGGCGTACTGGTCGTGACGAAACGGTCCATGTACATTCCCTGGCCGCCGAACAGAATGTTGGTAAGCCCTTTGATGCGCACGAAGGAGTAGCCGATCTGATGCGAAGACAGCAGGAAGGCATGTTCACGCACGTCCAGCTCCATGCCAGGGTGGAGCGGCAGCACTACCAATTCCCCGGTGGCGTCGCGTGAAAACGCGATACGGCCGGGCCCGGTAGCGACGCTGATGAGGAACGGCATGCCGGCGAAGGCCCGCTTCAGCCCGCCGGAGAGCTGCATCAACGACATGGGGACGCTTTCGTCCTTCCACAGCATAACGTGGTGCTCGAAAAAGACCGAATCGCCCGGCCCGAGGTTGATTTCGGCCGCGGGCACGATCTCGCCTTCCACCTGGCACGTGCTCGAGCTGAAGTGGATCTCCGTCATATCCTTGATCCGCGGCGCTTCCCGCCAGCCGGATTCGCTGACCACATCGCGCAAATCCAGGGGTGCGCCGCAGGCGCGGCACGTCATTGCGGTCTTCTCGTTCATGCTCTGGCACCACTGGCATTGGAGCCGTTCCAACGGTTCACCCGCTGGCATGTGAGCGGATCCGGTCATAGTGCGGTCCTCCTTTCCGCGTCGGGCACCCAGTCGAACGATTATATACCAGCGGCTCGGCGGCATGCGTGCGAATAAGCCGTCGCCGCACTCGCAGCCAGGTTTGGCGCGCATGCGAAACCAGTTCTCCGGGTGAGCACTGCTGAAGCCGGGAGGACATCCGGATCAGCGAGTGCGCCCATGTGCTGAACTACCGGCCGGAAGAAGAGAGACTGCCCCCAGTGCGCGCTCGAGCGAGCGGCGGCGCAAAGTCTGGTATCTTATAATTACCCTCTGGGTTCCGGTATGATCGCTAGCCAGGAAGCGCTGGATTTGTTCCGGTCGGACGACCTGATCGGCATCGGCATGGAGGCCGATTCCGTCCGCCGCAAGTGGCATCCCGAGGGCATCGTCTCATACATCATCGATCGCAATATCAACTACACCAACTTCTGCACCGAATATTGCAGCTTCTGCGCGTTCTACCGTCCCATGGGGCACGCGGAAGGGTACGTGCTGTCCAAGGAGACCATCTTCGAAAAAATCCAGGAGACGCTCGACCTGGGCGGGACCGGCGTGCTGATGCAGGGTGGCCTGCACCCCGATCTCAAAATCGAGTGGTACGAAGACCTCTTCCGCGGCATCAAGGAGCGGTTCCCCATCCACCTGCACTGCCTCTCGGCCCCCGAAGTCGCCAATATCGCGGAGGTGAGCGGGCTGAGCCTGCGCGAGATCATCCGGCGGCTGATGGAGTCGGGGCTGGATTCCATTCCGGGCGGCGGGGCGGAGATTCTGGATGACGCCGTGCGCCACCGCATCAGCCGCCTCAAGTGCTCCACCCAGGAATGGATCGACGTGCACCGCACGGCGCACCAGCTTGGCATGCGCACCACGGCGACGATGATGTTCGGCTGCGGCGAAACGCTGGAGCAGCGCATGAACCACCTCGAGCTGGTCCGCAATTTGCAAGAGGAGACCGGCGGGTTCACGGCGTTCATCCCGTGGACGTTCCAGCGCGCCAACACCGCGCTGGGCCACTCTGTGAAGGAAGAAGCCTCGGCGGTGGAATACCTGCAAACGCTGGCCATTTCGCGGATCTATCTGGACAATATCGAGAACGTGCAGTCGTCGTGGGTGACGCAGGGGCTGAAGACCTGCCAGTTGGGGCTTCGCTTCGGCGGCAACGATGTGGGCAGCATCATGATCGAGGAAAACGTGGTGGCGGCGGCCGGGGCGCACTACTGCACCACGGAAGAGGAACTGCGGCGCATCATCCGCGACGCGGGGTTCATTCCCAAGCAGCGAGATACGCTCTACCGGACGTATTTCCTGAATTAGAACGGTCTGTTTTGCGCAGATCTGCGCGTAAAACCGGGTAGCCTTTGCTGAAAAGAAACGGGTTATCGATCCGTTTCCGCTCAGATCTGCGCGTGAGCCTACGCGTTCAGGTGCGTGTTGATGCGCGTGATGGCCTCATCGATCTCGGCCGGGCTCTTGTAGCCGATGGTGGTTGAATCGACGACGCCCAGGCCCATAATGTACTTGATGGAGGCGTCGCGGTCCTCCGGCGTGACGAAGCGGCCCTCGCCAATCGCCTTCATGCTGATCACGCCGGTGCCCTGGCCGTGAATCTCGCGGGCATGAGCAGTCACCTCCGGGACATCGCCTGTCTCATTGTCGGCGCGAATGTTGTCCATCATGGTGCCATTGTGATTGATACGCAGCAGGGCCACATCCAGCCACTTGACGCCCGGACACACGCGCAGCGACAGCAGGCCATGGACGGAGGCGCCGTGAGCCAGAACGATTTTCTTCTGCTTGGCTGCGGAGAGCGCGTCGCGGGTGGCCTCCCTCTCTTGCGGCCACTCCGCGGTGTGGACGGCGTGCAACAGCACAATGTCGATGTAGTCCGAGCTCAGGGCGGTGCGCAGATTGTCGATTGAGGCCGCGGGGTCGATATCCTGCTTTTTACTTAGCTGCCTGGACCGCGAAATCCCAGGTCTGGATGTTCAGCTTGCCCTCGGTGTACTCGACCACCGCGTATTCGCCCGGCTCGAAGGGCTGCTTGGGCCAGATCTTGTAGAGGCCATCGGCGAGCTGCGTCTGGAAAGTCTCCACCATGGTGGGCTCTTCCACCACCTCCTTGGTGACTGGCACGAAGGTGAGGTTCTCGACGATCCGCACGGCGCCCTTGGAGGTGAGTTTGGCGATGCCGAAGCGCTCGGTCTCGGCAAGCTGGATATAGAATTCCTGCTCGGGGTTGGTAAAGACGTTGGGCGAGTGCGCTCCGCTCAATTCCAGCGTGCCTTTGCCGGAAACCGCCGGAATGGGCGAGAGGGCTTTCAGGACCGAGCGGCGCTTGTCGGTGTGGATGGTGGATTGGGCGACCTTGATGACGCGGGCCTGGTTGCCTTCCAGCCAGTAGACGCCGGGGTCCTGTGGGATGCGGCTGGTTTCCCGGGCCAGATCGCGCTCGACCTTTTCCTCCTCGGCAACCGCTTGCGCGTCTTTTTCCGATTGGGTCCGGCGTTCCGCGGCCTCGGCTTGGGTGCGCTTCAGGTCCACCAGATCCAGGGGAATGTCTTCCCACTGGCTTCGCTCGACGCTGTAAAAGTGCACGCGGTCGGCCTGCACCTGGTACTCGCGGACAATCTGATAGCTGCCATCCTTCAAGTACAGCTTGAGGTTTGCCGCCCACGCCGTGAAGACCAGCAGCAGAAGCGCCAGCAGGTACTTGCGCATACCTCTAATGACTACTGTAACGCGCGCCCGGTTTCACGGAGCTAATTCCGGGCGCAGCCAGCCGTCATAGAATTTATCGAACGCCCGCCGGGGTTCAGACGTATATCAGCCATAATGGTTTTTTGAGGTTCTTGACGATTATGCCCTTTGCCAAATCGGTTGTTGTGATCCTGCTCTGTTACGCGGTGGCCCTGCCGGGCTTCGCGCAGACGCCGGAGGTTTCGAGAGGCCCCAGCCACGGCATCATGGGGTGGTTTGAGGGGAACTACGTGGCCCACCAGGTCCCCAGGATCAGCTTCGGAGATTCGCCGCGGATCGACAAGCTGATGCGCGCCGGCAACATTTACCTGTCGCTGCGCGATGCCATCGCGCTGGCCCTGGAGAACAACCTGGATATCGAGTACGCCCGCTACAACCCCAAGCTAGCGGACGCCAACTCGCTGCGCGTCAGCGCCGGCGCGTTGTTGCGCAATGTCTCGAGCACTGTTTCCAGCGGGCCGTCCTCGGCCACCCTGGGCGTGGCCGCCCAGTCCTCGCTGGGCTCCGCCGGCACCGCTCCCAGCGTCAGCAGCGGCGGCCAGGGCGGCGTGCTCAGCGGACTGAGCGTCCAGTTGGCCGGCACTACCATTCCCAACCTGGATCCTCTGGTCTACATCGCCGGCCAATTCTCGCACTCCACCACCATCGAGACCGCCACCAACATCACCGGCACGAACTATTTGGTTTCGCAATATAGTTCGGCGACCTATGGAATCCAGCAGGGTTTCCTGACCGGCACCACCGCCACGTTGTATATGGGCGACACGCTCGGCGTCACGCAGAACTCGCCGTACAACATGTTCAACCCCTATAGCCAAGCCACCCTTCAGTTGGGGATCACGCAGAACCTGTTGCAGGGATTCCGGCCGTCGGTGAACAACCGCGCCATTCGCGTAGCCAAGAACCAGCGGCACATTTCCGATCTCACTTTCAAGAGCCAGGTGATGACCACCGTCGCCAACGTAGTCGGCCTCTACTGGGACCTGGTCACGTTCAATGATGACCTCAAAGTGAAGCAGCACACCTTCGAATTGAACAAGAAACTGTACGAGGACAACCAGCGCCGCGCGGAGTTGGGCGCCATCGCTCCCATCGACATCATCCAGGCGGAAGCCGAGATGAAGTCCAGCCAGCAGGACGTGGTCACCGCCGAATTACAGGTGTTGCAGCAGGAGATGATCCTCAAGAGCGTGCTCACCCGCAGCGGGATGGACGACCTGGCAGTGGTGGGCGCGCGCATCGTGCCCACCGACCATATCGACGTCCCGGAACGGGAAGCTGTCCGGCCCATCCAGGACCTGGTGGCGGAGGCCCTGGCCGAGCGCCCCGACGTGGAGCAGAGCACTATTGGCCTGGAGGATGCGCGCATCACCACCCTGGGCGTCAAGGACGCCATGCTGCCGCAGCTCCAAGGGTTTGCGACGTTCAGCAACAGCGGCCTGGCCGGCCAGATCAACAGTCAACCGGTCCCGACCACGCTGGCCAACGGGCAAACCGTCCTGGAGACGCGCACCCTCGCGGATGTGAATCCATACTTTGTGGGCGGCTTTGGCACGGCCGTGCACCAGATACTCGGGCGCAATTTCCCGAACTACAGCGCGGGCGTCTCGCTCACCATCACTCTTCGCAACCGCTCCACACAGGCGGACTTTATCACCGATCAGTTGAACTACCGCCAGCAGCAGCTCCAGGACAAACAGCTCCACAACAACATCAAGCTGAACGTGATCAACGCCCAAATGGCGGTCCGGCAAGCGCGGGCGGCGTGGGAGACCAGCGTGGAGGCCCGCAGACTACAAGAGCAGACGCTGGCCGGCACGCAGCGCAAGTACGAGCTGGGCACTTCGACCATTCTCGACGTGGTGATCACGCAGCGCGACACCACCACGCGCCAACTGGCCGAAGTGGATGCGCTCAGCCAGTACAACCGCGCCAAGATCAACCTGCAGAGCATAATGGGCACGGTGCTGACAGACTACGACGTGGACATCGAGCAGGCCAAGACCGGCGTGGTGGGACGCGAGCCGGACCCGATTCCCGTGGCGACCGGCTCCGCGCCGGCCATTTCCCCGGCCGTCAGGCGGTAGGGTGGGGCAGACCATCGTCGTTTGTGGTCTGCCGTTTGCGAATCGCCGGGCCTAGCAGACGACAAACAACGATCGTCTGCTCCACTAAGCTGGTATCTTTAGAATTGGCACAAATCTATCCGTTCCAACCGTTCCGATACACCGAAAAAGCCGGTCCGCTGGGGAACCTCGTAACGCAGCCTTACGACAAGATTACTCCGGCGATGCAGAGCCGCTACCTGTCACTCAGCCCGCACAACCTAGTGCGAGTGATCCTGGGGGAGCGAAGGGCGGGGGATTCCGAAAGCGACAACGTCTACACCCGCGCCGCCCGCTATCTGGACGACTGGATCGCTTCTGGGGTGCTGGCGCGCGACCGCCAGGCCGGCGTCTTTCCCTACTTCCAGGAATTCACCGTCCCCGACACGGGGGAGCGCCTGGTGCGCAAGGGATTCATCGCCCTGGGCGCGGTGGAGGACTACTCCGCCGGCGTGGTGCACCGGCACGAGCAGACGCTCTCGGGACCGAAAAAGGACCGGCTCGAACTGCTGCGCCACACGCGCGCGCACTGCGGGCAGATCTTCATGCTGTATCCCGACCTCGATGGCGCCATCGACGCGCTGCTGGATGAGGCGGCCAAAGCCACACCGATTTCCGCGGTCAACGATGAGTACGGCGCGGTCCACTCCCTGTGGAGGATGGCCGACGCCAAGCGCGTCGCGCAATTGATGGCGGACAAGAAACTGCTGATTGCCGACGGGCATCACCGCTACGAAACCGCCCTGGCATTCCGCAACGAGAATCCCGGCCTGCCGGGCGCGGATCGCGTGATGATGACGTTCGTCAACATGCATTCGCCGGGGCTGAAGATACTGGCCACGCACCGGCTGGTGAGCGGACTCGACGCCGAAGGTCTTTCGGACCAGTTTTTGCGGGCCGCGGCGGCGGGCTTCCAGGTGGAGGAGATCGGCTCGCTCGACAGGCTGAAACGGGCTTGGGATGAAGGCGAAGGCCGCACCATCATCGGCGCGGCCCTCGGCGACCGCCTCTTTCTGCTGGAGGACCGCCAGGCGCGCGGCGAGCTGGACGTACGCGTGTTGCACCAGCGCGTGCTGGCCCAGGCGCTGGGCATCGGCGAGGAAGCGGTGCGCGACGAAAAGCATCTGCGCTACATCCGCGGCCTGGACGCGGCAGTTCAAGAGGTGCGCAAGGGCGCGGCGCAGATCGCGTTTCTGTTGAAGCCGGTTTCGGTGGAGCAGGTGGCCGCAACGTCGTTCGCCGGCGGGGTGATGCCGCAGAAGTCCACCGATTTCTACCCCAAGCTGCTCTCGGGGCTCACGATTTACCGGCTGGGGTAGGGGCCGGGCACGCCCGCGATTCCAAGGATCGTCAGCGTCCGGTCCGTGACTCATGATAAGATAGTGCCCATTGGAGGGCGACACATGGGTAACTATTCCCGACGCAATTTCTTAAGGACCGGACTCGCCGCTGGTGCACTCGCGGCAGCCGGAAGGCTGCCCTTGCGGGCGGCGCGCGGTTCAGCTACGGATTGGGTGACGCTGGGAAGGTCCGGCGTCAAGGTAACGCGGCTCGCGTTAGGCACCGGGACCTTCGCCGGGCGAACGCAGCGCGAGCTGGGGCAGGACCAGTTCACGACACTGGTGCGCTACGCCTACGACCGGGGTATTCGCTTCTTTGAGACCTCCGAGAGTTACGCCGAGATGCATAAGATGCTGGGCGAGGCGCTGAAAGGCGTTCCGCGCGATACGTACCGGCTGATGTCCAAGGTAACGACGCGCGAAGGGGTAAATCCGCAGGAAAAGATCGATGAGCTGCGCAAGCTGGCGAATACCGATTACTTCGACGTGATGCTGTTGCATTACCAGCACGTGGCTACGTGGCCGGCGGACACGGTGCGGTGGCAGGACGGAATTCTGGAAGCGCAGTCGAACAAGGCTGTGGTGGCGCACGGCGCGTCGGTGCACGGGCTGCCGGCGCTGCGCCAGTGTCCGGGAAACAAGTGGCTCGAGATCGCCATGATCCGGATGAACCACAAAGGCACCAGGATGGACGCGGAGGAGTTCAACACCAACGGGCCAGGGAACGTGAGCGAGGTGGTGGCGCACGTGAAGCAGGTCCGCGCGGAGGGCATGGGCGTGATCAGTATGAAGCTGGTGGGAGAAGGCGCGTTCACGACTCGTGAGGACCGGCAGGCGGCGATGAGGTTCGCGTTCAATGATGCGGGCGTCGATTGCGTGACGGTTGGTTACAAGAGTACGGCCGAGGTCGACGAGGCGATTGAGAATCTGAATCTGGCGCTGGCGTAGGCGGGCGCCTGATTAAGCGCCCCCTGCGGGTCTTGCGCCGCACCCTGGTGTGGGGTATACTGTGGAGCAGGGTCCACAATGGAAACCATACAGGTGGTGCTGGATGCGAAGCTCCTGAAAGCGACCGACCTTGCGGCGAAGCGGCAGAAGGTGAATCGATCGGCGTTGATCCGCCAGGCGCTCGAGCGGCACCTCAAGCACATGCGGGAACTGGAATTGGAGGAGCAGGACCGGCGCGGCTATCTGGCCCATCCGCAGCGGGAAGAGGAGTTTCGCGTGTGGGAGGATGCCGCGGCGTGGCCGGAACTCTGAGCAGGGGTGAGGTCCGCCTGTGCCGATTCGCGCCGCCGGACAAGCAGCGTCCGGTTCTGGTGCTGACGCGCGACAGCGCGATTGGCCATCTGACGACGGTAACCGTCGCACCGATCACTTCGACCATTCGCGGCGTGCCTTCCGAAGTGATTCTGGATATCGATGACGGAATGAAGGGCCGGTGCGCCGTCAATCTGCACAACGCGGTTACCCTGGCCCAAGCGCGCTTAGGCCGGCGCGTCGGCAACTTGAGCGCGGAGCGGATGCAACAGGTTTGCGCGGCCCTGCGCTTCTCGCTGGGGTGCGGCTGAGGCCCGCGTCTCAGAAGGGGTGCTTTGTGTAACGGGCGGCGAAGCCGGTTGAGCGGCTGTTCCCCGGCGGCCATTGACGGGATTATCGGAGAGTGGCCGACCAGCCGACCGAGCGAGAGATTTTAGGACTCGCGCTGAAGCCCCGAGATCAAAGCCTTCGACAATCTCATGGGTTTCAAGACAAGGGGCAAATCCTCCGGCGTTACGGCAGCTTGACGGCGCGGCCAGTTCTGACCGATTCCTTGGCGGCTTCGATGATCTCTACCACGCCGAGGTTGATGTCGAGCGCCGTGATGCCTGCAATCGGCTTGTGGTCGCGAATGGCGTCCACCATGAAGGCGATGGGGTCGGCGGCCTCGGGCGGGAGCGGCGCGAGGGGGACCGCGGTGGTCTCCTTCGCGGTGCGCAATTCCACTTTTTGCTGCGTCATGTAAAGGCTACCGGTTCTCCCGAAGATCTCCAGGTCCTGGAAACTGCGCGGCAGGTCCCAGCTTCCTTCAAAAATGTTGATGCCGTTCTTGTAGTGCAGCATCAGGGTGGATGAGTCTTCCACCTTGGGGAAGGTCTCGGGACGCAGATGGATCACTTCGGCGTAGACGCTCTCGGGCCGTCCCATGTACCACAGCGACCACAGGGCGTCGTAGCAGCCGAAATCCACCAGCGCGCCGGCGCCGTTCTTCTCCGGGTCGGTCAGCCAGTCGAAGAAATACTTGCCCGTGCCGGTCGAGCCAGGGCCGCCATGGCCCACAATGCCGCGCAGGCGCCACACCTGGCCAACCGCGCCCGCATCGGCCTGCTTTTTGGCGGCGTAATTGGCGGGCCACCAGGCCATCTGGTAGTTGCACATCACCTGGACGCCGTGCTTTCGGGCGAGATCGGCCATCGCCAGCGCATCCCTATAAGTGGACGCCAGGGGCTTCTCGTAGATGACGTTGATGTGGCGCGGAGCGCATTCCTTCAGGATTTCGAGATGCCGGTTGTTCTCGACGAAGGCCCACACGATATCGGGCTTGGTTTCGTCGAGCATCTTCCGGTAATCGTCGTAGAAGGGAATGCCGGCGGCGCCGTGTTGTTTGGCCTCGGCCACCAGGTCGGGGATGGTTTCCGCGATGCCCACCGGTTTCACCTGCTGGTTTTGGGCCATCCGCGGCAAATAGCCGCTATAGTGCGCATGCACCAGTCCGATGACGGCGATCTTGTAGGTTTGCGCCATGACGGGGAGCGCGGTCAGGCAGAGGAATGCGGCGATGAGCGACTTCGATCTGGACATGGCCTCATGCTATCACCACGTGTGCGGGCCGGCCAGCCAGGAACTCCCAGATGTTCTCGACCGCCATGCGCAGGCCCGCTTCGAGCGCCTCGGGGGTGATGCCGGCGCAGTGCGGCGTGATCACCACGTTGGGCATTTTGGCGAGCGGATGGCCCGCCGGCAGCGGTTCGATGGAGAAAACGTCCAGGCCCGCCCCGGCGATTCGCCCGGCGGCCAGCGCATCGATCAGCGCAGCTTCGTCCACGATGGCGCCGCGCGCCGTGTTGATGAGAATGGCGGCGGGCTTCATGAGGGCGAACTGGCGCGGGCCGATGAAGCCCTCGGTGGCGGGCGAGAGGCGCAGGTGGATGCTGACGACGTCGCTCGAGCGGTACAGATCGTCGAGTTCCACGAATTCCACGCCCGGCTCCGGCCTGGGGTGCATGGTCCAGGCGATGACACGCATCCCGATGCCCGTCGAGATGCGGGCAAACCGGCGCCCGATGGCTCCCAGGCCGAGGACGCCGCAGGTTTTCCCGTCGAGCTCAATGGATTGCCCGCGCGGCCACTCGCCCCGGCGCGTGGCAGCGTCCACTTGCGGGATGCGGCGCGCAACGGCCAGGAGCAGGGCCAGCGCATGTTCGGCAATGGAAATGGCCGAGACTCCGGGGGTGTTGGTCACAAAGACGCCGTGGCGGGCGGCGGCTGTTAGGTCCACGTGGTCCGTTCCCGTGCCCCACACTGAGATGAGGCGCAGGCGCGGGCAGGCCGCGAGAACTCGCTCCGTGAACCGGGAAGAGGCGCGAATGTTCAACACCACCTCGGCCGCGCCGATCCGTTCGACGAGCCGTTCTTCGGAGGCGGGGAGGGTATCGTGGTAGTCGAGCTCGGCGCGCGCCGCCAAGCCGGGCCACACGGCGCTGACGCGGAGTACGGGAGGAGCGTCGTCGGGGATGGCAATCCGGGGCATTTGCATCTAATTGTCGCAAAGCACCCCGGGTGCGCGACATAAGAGTGGGGATCAGGCGCCCTTTTGGGCCGGGTAGCTTTGGCGGCCAGTGTCAGGCTTTTTCCTCGACAGGTTCCGGTTTCGCCTCTGCGAACCGGTACCCGATGTGGCTGTCGGTCAGCAGATAGGCGGGTTCGGCCGGGTCGTCTTCGAGCTTCTTACGTAACTGGCGAACGAAAGTCCGCAGATACTCCAGCTCGCCGCCGTATTCCGGCCCCCAGACTGCATGCAGAAGGCGCGCGTGCGTAATCGGCAGGCCCGCATGCGCCATGAGATAACGCAGCAGGTCAAACTCTTTGGGCGTTAGGTGAACCGGCTCGCCTGCCTTGCGAACCAGCCTGCGAGCCGGATCAAGCTGGATATTCCCAATTCGGATTTCCGCGTCGGGATCGACATGCGAAGCCGACGAACGCCGCACCGCGGCCCGGATGCGCGCCGCCAGCTCGCGGATGTTGAATGGCTTGGTGACGTAATCGTCCGCGCCGGCATCCAGCGCCGCAACCTTGTCGTCCTCGCTGTCGCGCACCGTCAGCATGAGGATTCCCAGGTGCGGCAGGCTCCTCCGCATCTCGCGACACGCCTGGATGCCTCCGATCCCCGGCATGTTGATGTCCAGAAGTACGACATCGTATTTCGCCTCACCCACAAGCTGCAGGGCCTCTTCGCCGTTGGAGGCATCGTCCACGCTGAACCCCATGCCATGGAGTGTGTTGCGCAACGCGCGCCGAATGGAACTCTCATCGTCGACGATCAGAATCTTGCCGTGCGACTGCATCCACTTGCCTCCTTATGCCACGGGGCAGAGCGAAGTAGAACGTCGTACCCGCGGCTGCTTCGCTTACCACCCAGGTTCGGCCGCCATGGGCTTCCGCGGCCTTTCTTGCGATCGACAGACCTAACCCCGTTCCCGGCGCCTGATGCCGCGATTCCTCGGCCCGATAGAATCGCTCGAAGATCCGCTCCCGCTCCGCAGGCCGAATGGGCGGGCCCTCATTATGTATGGCAATGATAATCTCGCCCAGGTTCTCTTCGGCGGTGACGGAGATGGGAGATCCCGGCGTCGAATACCGCAGCGCGTTATCGATGAACTGCTCCAGTGCGGCCAGCAGTATCTTGCGGTCGCCCTGGACCTCCAGGTCCGACGCGCCATCGGACACCTTCAGGCGCCTGCCGTGAAGCTGTTCGCGATATCTCGCCAGAACGTCTTCGATCAGCGTGAGCACGGATACGCGCTCCCGCCGGAGTGTCACTTCCGCCGCATCGATCCTAGCCATCTGCAGGAGCTCGGAGGTCAGACGATTCAGATGCTCCGCCTGCTCCTCGATGAGAGCGGCCAGTTCGACGTCATCGGCAGAGAGGCGCCCGGCTTCCAGAAGTCCCGAGCCGGCCGTTCGTATCGCCGTCAGGGGCGTCTTGAACGCATGGGCCAGCGCGTCGAGAACCGCCGTTCGAAGCCGTTCGGTCTGGTGGGCCGCTTCGGCCCGGGTCTCTTTTTCGAACGAACGCGCGCGCTCCAGCGCTATGGCGGCCAGCGATGCAATCGGTTCAACTGTGAGCCGGCCCAGTTCCCGGCCGCGGAGCGCGATGGCGCCGACGGGCTTCGACCCCAGCCGCAGCACGTGCGCCCACGTGTGCGCGCCGGTGCCTTTCAGAGCGCTGTCCTGGAAGTAGGCGCTGCGCGCGAGTTGTTCGAGATCGTCTGCCACCGAACCGGTGGCATCCAGGCGCGCCAGCTTGGCGTCGAACAGGGCCACGGATTCGGTCCGGAAGATCTCCTGAATAAGGGACACGATCTGCGGCCCGATCGTCCGCCGCCGATCGAGAAATAGAATACGGCGGCTCAGTTCGTAGAGCTTCTCCACCTCCGCCCGCTGCTGCGCCTCCGCCCTTGCCTTGCCCTGCGCGCGCGCCGAGAGCCGGCTCACCGTCAGCGCGGTGATTTCGAAAGTGGCCAGGGCAACCCAATTCTGCGGGTCCGAAACCCTCCAGGTGAGAACTGGAGGCACAAAGAAGTAGTTGAGGCAATTGACCGCGATCAGCGACGTAACGCTGGCTTCCCAAAAGCCCCAGACAACCGAGACCATCACCACAATCAGGAAGTAGAGAGAGCCGGAAGTGGAGAGGTTCAGATTCAGCCGGAACGCGCAGAACGTCAGCAGGGCTACAGCCGCCGACCCGGCGAGGCATCCGCGCAAAACCTCTAGGCCAGACCGCAGCACATGCCAATAGCGCGCCCGGCTAACCGCCTCGGTCCCGGCGTTCGATCCGGCGGCAGGACCGGTTACAGGTTCAGGTTTCTCGTCCATGGCTGCTGCCGAAAGGCAACAACGTCCAACCCCATTATGCACCCGTCGGTCAGTCGGGACGATAACCCGTACGGGCGTACGCCCGCAAGCCCTGGCCGGCGACCTTCACCGTGATCTTACGCCACTGGCCATTGCCGCGGCTGTCGCCAGGCATATATCCGATGACGTATTGATTCCGCAGAGCCCGGCCGATAGTGAAGGCCGCCTTGGCAATGTCCGTCCCATCTCGAACCACGAAGCTTATCCCGCCGGTCTTCGAAGCGAGTTCATTGAGAAAGGACAAACCCCCCATTTCCTGCGCAAAGTCGACGCCCTTGGTACGCGGCGCTCCACCGCTGACTGCGATTGCATAGATCTGTGCGTCGGTCTCAACCGCCAGCCGCAGCAGTTCTCGGCTGGTGTAGCGGCTGTGATTGTCCATTCCGTCGGAAATGACCACCAACGCTTTCCGGGGATGGACACCGGCTCGCAACTGTTCTAAGCTGCCGTAAATGGTATCGATCAACGCCGTGTACCCATAAGCGCGCTCGGTTCCAACCCGGCGCACGATGTCGTCAAAACCATTCGTGAAACCGGAGTAGGCCCGCGGTCGTGTCGACACACCGTTGAGAAACGCTTCATCGTCGGGATTGGCGTCCTTCATCAATGTTCTTAGGGACGCTTTGGCCGTTTCGAGGACCCGTGCCATGCTTCCGCTCAGGTCCAGTACGATTCCCATAGAAACTGGCACATCGTCTTCGCTGAACGAGCGGACCGGTTGCCGCATTCCGTCCTCGGTCAGCGTGAATGCATCGCTTGCCAGTCCATTGACAATGGCCCCGCGACGGTCGATGACGGTGACCGGAACCAAAACCAGCGTACCGTCGGCGCGGAAGGCCGGCGCTTCCGGCGTGGCGCCCTTCGGCCCATCGGCGGGCCATGCGGCGGCCACGGCGATCGCCGTAACGGCGACGATTCTCCCAGCCAGACAGCATTTCCCCTTAAGCGACTGCATGAACTTGTACCTCCTCACGCACGGGCCCATTGACGAACCGATCCCCTTCGCGATCAAGCCCATATTCGTCACCCACGCGGCAACAGGTCGCAAATTCTTCCGGGTCGATCACCTGAATGCAGCCGAGCGCCAAGGCCCGAACGGACCATTCATTCAGGATTCCCCAGATCGCGTGTTTCGGAACATTGAAGCGTGCGGCGATATCAACCGAGCTCCAGCCGCGAACGAAGAACAGCAGGACCACGCGGCACTGCATATCGGCCGTAGGGCGTCTCAAGAAAGCCGGAATCTGCGACGGGAAGGACACAATGTTCCGGCGGACGGCCCGGCGCAGGACCAAGCTGCCCGGGTAAACCGGCGTCTTCAAACTCGCCTCCCGCTTCTCATCCACAAGGTGCATAGAAGAAGTCTAGGCCGGCGGGCATAAGGATCGCATAAGTGCACCATAAGTGAAACCTAAAGGTCGGTATACCAGATCCTTCTCGCCCCCTCATAAACTACGCACTTTATCGAGTTATCGCCGTTGATAAAAAACTTTGAAGGTCCTAATAACTTCTTTCCATGCCCGCGCCAAGTCCCCGCGATGCAAGTGGTTATAGGACGCTGACGCCCTCAAATGATGAAAAGTGCATGCATCTTCATGCTTTCCTCATGAGGTATCCGGCACAATCGTTGGTGACTTGCCAATCGGCGTGCGATGAAACAACGCCCGAACCGAGGTCAGCAGGGCGAGAACAGGGTATGAAGGCGAAGCTATTGATCGTGGATGACGAGAGGGCGATCCGCTGGGCACTGCGGAAAACGCTTCAGCACATGGATTTTGAAATCGCTGAGGCCGAAACTGGCGAACAGGCCATTGCGCTGGTTCGCACGGTTCACTTTGACGCCGTCCTGCTGGACATCGGAATGCCAGGTATGAATGGCATCGAGGCCTGTAAGAAGATTCGGAAGGTCATGCCGCTGGTGGGGATTGTGATGTTGACCGTGAAAAACGAGGAAGAAGACAAAATCCAAGCGCTTGACGCCGGAGCGGACGATTACATAACCAAGCCGTTTCACGTTGGCGAGCTGGCGGCGAGACTTCGCGCCGCCGTGCGCCGCGCACACGCGTCGCAGGCAGACGATGCCGCCGCTATCAGTATTGGAGAGATCGAACTTGACCCGGCGCGGCGGCTGGTGAAGAGAGCGGGGCAGTCGGTCCACCTGACGCCCAAGGAATTCGAGTTGCTTCACTTCTTGATGTCGCACGCCGGACTTTCGCTTACGCATGCGCGTATTCTGGGAGCGGTTTGGGGACCGGAGTACGGGGGCGAGCTGGAGTATCTTCGCACCTTTGTCCGGCAACTGCGAAAGAAACTGGGCGACGACGCCGCCTCGCCCAAATACGTTGTTACGGATGCCCAGGTTGGGTACCGGTTCAAAGCGGAGGTTGATTTGGTGGCCGTAGCGCGCGCGTGACGACCACACATGGCCATGACGACAACTGAGAGAAGATGATTATGAAAAACGCGTTTTCGCACATGCTCGGCATCATTGCGGCGGGGCTACTGACGGGTGCCTGTTTCGGGCAACCCGCTCCAGGGGGCGCGCCGGCAGATGAAGAGCTGTCCGCCGAAACTGAGCTTTCCGGATCGGTGAGCGGAGTGACTCGTGGTCCAAGCGGGGAGCCTCTGCCGGGAGCGTCCGTGGTCGTTCACGCAGCCGACGGTGGTGGCGACCGGGTGGCCACCAGCGACGGGGATGGGACCTTTGCAGTCAATGCTCTTAAGCCGGGGCAGTACCAATTGAAGGCCATGAAAGATGGATTCGTAAGTTCGCCTGAGAGCGTCGTCGAAGTCGCAGCCAACCAGAACATGCAGGCCGACCTCATTCTGGTGGAGGGGAGTGCCGTGGTTGTGGTGTCCGGCGCGCCTCCGCGGCCCAATTTTTTCCGCAGGCTGATCAGGGCGTACACCGACGATTGGAAGGGTTCTTCCGATAGCGGTCCCGAGCCTAAATATCGCGGGTTTCCCGCGCCAGTCCCCGGCCCGCCCTATCCGTTCTCCATTTGGCCGTATGGCGGAAGCGTAACCATCGGCCAGCCCTGGACACAAGCAGGCCCGTTGATGACGGCCATTTGGGGTGGATCAAATGATGGCGGCTGGTGGAAGAAAAGTGGTATCCAGATTTACGGCTGGTTGAACGCCGGCGCGAACGTCAGCACCTCCAACGGCGGCGGATACTCTAACTTTCCCGAGGCGTACGCCGAACGCCAGGGGTTCGAACTGGATCAAGAGGTGCTTTACATCGAGCGGCAGCCAGACACGGTGCAGACGGACCACGTGGACTGGGGCTTCCGAATTTCCGCGTTATACGGGCTGGATTATCGGTTCACCACGTCCAACGGCTTTTTGAGTAATCAACTTCTCGGCAAGAACCAGGAGAACGGCTTCGACGCGCCTATGTTTTACTTCGATCTGTACGTCCCACAGGTTGCGCAAGGCATGGATATTCGGGTGGGGCGATATATCTCGCTGCCGGACATTGAAGCTCAATTAGCGCCGAACAACTATACCTATAGTCACTCTTTGACTTATACCTTCGATTGTTACACGCAGCTTGGCATCAATGCCACGATCACACTGTCCGACCACTGGATGGTACAGGCCGGCCTGTCCCCCGGCTGCGACACAATGCCGTGGACAAGCAGCGCAAAGCTGACCGCGAATTTCTGTGTGGGCTACACCTGGCGCAGCGGGAAGGACAATCTTTACGGGTGCGATAATTCACTCAACGACGGTAAATACGCCTACAACAATCTGCAGGCATTTTATCTGACCTGGTATCACAAGTACGGTGAATACTCCAAATGGCACTCCGCAACGGAGTCTTGGTATCAATTCGAGAAGCAGACGCCGAACGTCAATAATCCGATCGGCCAGTCGCTCCTCATTACCGGGGCCAACGGCGCCATCTGCAAAGCCATCGACGAGGTGACCTGTTACGCTCCCGACTATGCCATTGTCAACTACCAGGAGTACCAGGCTTCCAAGCACGACTACGTTTCTATACGCAATGAATTCTTCGACGACTTCGTAGGGCAGCGCACGGGATTCAAGACTCCTTACACGGAGCATCTGCTGGGCTGGGGCCACTGGGTCGGCACCACCGTTCTATTCCGACCCGAACTCCGCTTCGAACGTTCCTACGACGTGCCGGCGTACAACAACGGCACCAAGAAGAATCAGCTTACTTTGGCCAGCGACGTACTCTTTTTCTTCTGAGCATTCTTAGTTCTTATGGACCGAGCTACGTGACTATTCGGCAAAGTGCCCGTTAGGCAGCTCACCAGGCGCCGGCGCAAGGGGCTGCGCGATTGCCGTGTTCGCTATGTCGCCTGTTAAAGGGGCTTCGCTGAGATGGCTGAAGGCGGGAACTGCTAACGCGATCAAGTGGCCAGGTGGAAGGGTGCTCCTCATGCTTTCCTCATGAATTCTCTTTCATTCTGAAAGCCGCAGCAAGAGGAAAAAACGGTGTAGCGCAGTCACCTCGTCGGCGGCGCGCTGGACGGAACCGCCCAGGCAAGCGGCATCGCGTGGCGCCGCGTCTGCGCGTCGGACCTGTACCAAAAAACCATTCGTGACTTTAGTTTCAGAAAGGATACTCTATGACGCGCAACTTACTTTTTGCCACGGCACTGCCGGCATGCATCGCGTTCCAGCTCACGGCGTTGCCCATCGCTGCTTCGGGGCGGGAGTTGTTTGGCAGTGTTGGCGGAGTGACCCGGGACTCCGCTAGTAAACAGCCGGTGGCGGACGTGCGAATCACCGCGCACAATGTAAACAAAGGTACGGACCGGACCGCAATGAGCGGCCCCGATGGAAGTTTCAGTATAGCAAGACTCGAGCCAGGGATGTACCAGGTGGCAGCGGCGCGGGATGGGTACATCGGGTCGACGGCTGACGTGGCTGTCGCTCCGCCAGGGACGTGTCGAGTTGATTTTCTGCTCGCGGCGGCCGCTGCGTCAACTCCGGAAGCGAAGAACCCTGCCGCGGTAGCTCCTGCAACCGTGTCGGCGGTTGAGGAGGAGCTCGCGGCTCTGAAAAAGCGGATCGGAGAGCTCGAGGCGGCGCTACACGGCGGCTCAGCGCCGGTGAAAACCGCTTCGGCAGCCGCTCCGGAGGGCGCCGCGCCCGTGGCCTCCTCCACGCCGGTAAATACGCCGGTACCTGGGCCGGCTCCTCAGCCAGCTTCGCCCGCGGCGGCGCCAGCCGCGCCAACCATTCCGGAAGCCCTTCAGGCTCCCGAATCCACTCCCGGGGTGGACAACTTCACTCCCTTCGCATACGCCGACTTTACCTGGCTCAATGGCACCTCGCGCAACAAAGACACTGTGCTGGACACCAAATACTTCACCCCGGAAGTCCGATTCGACACTAACTTTATTGAGGACTTCAATCAACCGGTAGACCACAGCATGGGGGGTTCGACCGAGGAGTTCAGAAGCGGTGAGTTCCAGGTGGAGCAGGTCAGCGTGGGCGGCGACTTCCACTGGCAAAACGTTCGCGGCAGGATCTTGACCATGTTCGGAATGTTCGCAACCACGACGCCGCGCAATGACGCCAGTGCCGGTGTCGGGCAATGGGACCTCCGCGACGCTTACCGCTACGTCTCGGAAGCCTATGGCGGCTATCACTTCAATGTGAGTCACGGGCTAAACGTCGATGCCGGGATTTTTGTGTCGTACATCGGCCTGTTCAGTTATTACAACTTCGATAACTGGGCCTACCAGCCGTCGTACGTGTCGTCCAACACGCCATGGTTCTTCAACGGCCTGCGGATTCAGTGGTTCCCCACCAACAAGCTGAAAATTGAGCCTTGGATCATCAACGGCTGGCAGTCGTACGCAAAGTACAACGGCCACCGCGGTCTCGGAGGGCAGATTTTGTATCGCCCCCACGAGTGGCTTTCGATGGTCTTCAACAACTATGGCAACGGCACGGACGATCTGGGCGTTCCCGGCCGCTCGCGCATCCATACCGATGACAGTGTCGAGGTGAGATACTTCAGCAAGCCGGAGTCCACGGGCGTCTCTAAGATGGCGTTTTCCCTGACCGTTGACGCGGGCTGCGAATACGGCGCTGGCGTGACGTGCCACGGCGGCACGGGTGGTCCGAAGCAGTCATTCCTGGGGTGGATGCTTTACAACCGGATATGGTGGGGCAAGGACAAGTATGCCATCACGCTTGGTGGCGGCCAGATGAACAACCCGGGCCGTTACCTGACGTTGCTGCCACCTATCAATGGAGCGGATGCCGTCTCCGGTTCGCCTTACTTCACTGAGAATCCAGGGGACAAGGCTAAGATGCGGGACTCTACGATCACCTTTCACTGGATGCCCAAACAGTACATCACCTGGTGGGCGGAAGCCGGTTATCGCCACTCGGATGTCCCGTATTTTACGGGCCGCGGCGGGATCACGCCTCCTGGTGGCAATAACGGTTCCCCTGCGGACTACGTCTGCAGCACCGGCGCCTCATCCGGCCAAACCAGCCTGGTGGCAGCACAGGTAGCCTGCGGCGGCCCTAACAGTGTGTGGTTTCCCGATCTTCGGGAAGGCCAGGCCACCGTCAGCGCCGGCGTAATGGTCAAGTTCTAACGAGGGTTCACCTCAGACCGCAGCAACGCGACGTCCCTTCAGAAGTCGAGCCGCAACGCGAGTTGTCCCGTACGATTGCCTCCAGCGCCTTGGGGGAGTGCGGCTTCCAAGATCCCGAAGGTGGCGGGGTTACCGACGTTCACGGCGGGCGGCGCGAAATTGGAGTGATTCAGAACATTTGTGAACGTAGCTTCGAAGCGCAGCCGGTACCGGTCCTTCATCTGGATCACCTTGGCCAGACCCATATCCACGTCGATCATGCCTGGACCCTGCAAGTTGCCGACGCCGCAACTCCCAAACCGTCCGGCGTTGGCTGGCGGCAGAGCGAAGGCATTGATGTTGAAAAGGTCCCCAGAAGTCTGGTTTGCGTATGGATTTCCCACGCAATCCGGCCGCGCAATGGCCCCGCCGGTGCCTCGCACGATCATATTGGTGTTCGATTGATCGTCGGTCGCCGGCATCGTAGCCGTCAACCACTGACCTGTTTGCAGCGTCGTAACCGTGCTCACAGTCCAGCCTCCAATAACGGAGTTCACGAATCCGGGTCCGTGCAAAAACTTCCCAGCTCCGAACGGCAGTTGGTACGCACCCGTCAGCAGGACACGTTGCCGCGGCGTTCCCACCACGTTGCCGCGGTCGTACGGGATATCGAAGCGGTTGGCAATCTCCACGGCATAGGGCTCTTCGCCGGCGTATGCGGTTGGCGCATCGCTGCCTTGGGCGTCGCTGATATTTTTCACGAAGGTGTAGTTTGCCTGAAACATCAGCCCATGCCCCACCCTATGTTGGAGTTCGGCTGTGCCCGCCTGATAGCTTTGAGTCCCAATACTCTCCGAATCCATCAACAAATTCCAGTTCTGGTAGGGCGCACGGGGATCGACGACTGAGTATCCGTTGTTCGGAATGGTGTAGGGGGTCGTGCTCGCCGGAATTTGGTTCAGGTCTATGGTGATGGGAAGATGGTAGCCGGCTTGGCCAGTGTAGCTAAACCGGACCGTCGTGTCGGGTGTCACTTCCCGTTCCACGGTCAAGTTCCATTGCGCTGACGAAGGATCCTTCCAGTACGGATTGTTTCCTTCCTCGAAATCGCCGCCGCCTAAACTTGCCGCCGCGCCCGGAGGAGACGTTTGCGGAAACTGGAACGCCGCAACACCGTTCGTGACAGAATTGTTGTAGGTGAGCAGATCCGAGAGGGCGATGATGCCACTGTTGAAAGACATGGGGCCAAGAGTCGTCATGGTGTAGATGCCAAAGCCGGCGCGAATGACCGTCTTGTTGTTGTTGAATGGCCGCCAGGCGATGCTGATGCGCGGGTCAAAATCGCGCGGCGGCGTAAACCTCAGACCCTGCGGAAGGCCGGCCTGGCTGGCGGTCTCGATGTTCGAACACGGGAGCAACGAGGTCTTACCCGCAAGCGTACATGCGTTGAATCCCTGAAGAAAACCCGTGTATATCTGCTGTAAGACAGGATTGTTTGCGATAAAGTTATAGAATTTGTCCGGAACGACGACGGTCACGCTGTTCGGCGTTGACAAAAAGGTAGCTATATCGCCATTGCTTTCCTGAAACGCCGGAAGGTACTCCCACCGTAACCCGAAATTGACCGTGAGATGGCTGTTCACCTGCCATTCGTCTTGACCGTATACGCCCCATTGCACGGTGTGTGCATCCATTTGTGGGCCCGTGACCGCGAAGTAAGACGGGTTCGGCATGCCCAGAAGGAAGTCGCCGAGCGAGTAATTTGTGAGCGAACCGCTGAAGGTGAACTGGCCATAGTCGTCCGACGGGGCGAAATACATCAGGGCGTTGTAATGCTCTCTGCGGGCATCCACTCCAAATCGGAGCGTATGCTTGCCCCGGATGTAAGTGAGGTTGTCGGTGAATTGCGTGTTTCCCGAAATGGTTGGTCCAACCCGGTCCTGCCCGATCGGGGTAACCGAGCCGTCGGCGAAAATGAAGGTCGGGAAGGCATCCGCCGTGGGATGCGCGCCAATGTTTACCGGATGATCGAAGACCAGCCCGAGTTGAGAAATGGCCTGGGCGCCTTCGATGGGGAACGTGTCATTCTCGTTGTAATTGGTGAACCCGAAACGGAATTCGTTCAGCAAACGCGGGGTAATCGCATAGTTGTAGGAAACCACCAGGCTGCGGTTCTGCTCGTTCGCCCCGTCACTGGGCAGAAAATCATTGGCCGGTGTAACGACGCCGGCGTTATTATACTCGGTGTAAAAGGCGTTCTTGAAGCTATAGCGGATGTAGAGCTGCTGTTTGGAAGTAATGTTGTGATCGAGTCTGATATCAAAGGCATCGGAATTCGATGGGATCGGCACCAGAGTCTGATAGTTGTAGGAGGGGTTCAGGACACCCAGGTTGGCATTGGGCAGAGGATAGTAATTCAGCACGGCCTGAGCCACGGGATTGATACAGGCTTGGCACGAACCGGTGGGGATCGTGTTGTTCGGAAAACCCGTGCCCGTGAAGGGATTCAGCACCGGGCCATTCCCAAGACCATTCACGAGATCGTTCAAATTGCCGTTTCTCTCCGCCGCCGTCGGCACCAGAAGCTGCTCCGGGTAGGACTGGGATTTTCGGTTCTGCTCATAATCCGCGAAGAAAAACGTTTTGTTTCTTCCATGGTAGAGCTTAGGGATTATGACGGGGCCGCCCAAACTGGCGCCGAAGGTGTTGAAGGTCCGCGGCGCCTTGGTGGCGAAATTCAGAACGTTGGCATCCAGGCTACTATCCTGAAAATACTCAAACGCGCTGCCATGCCAATCGTTCGTTCCGCTCTTCGTGACAAACGTCACGTCGCCGATCTGGGCGAATTCCGCATTGTTGTTGAACGCCGTGACTTTCATCTCGGCGATGTTTTCCATGGATGGGTAGGCGTCCTGGAGCGAGCCGTTCAGGCGCACGTTGGCCGTCGAAATTCCATCCACGGAGAAGCCCGTCTGCGCCGATGTCGCGCCACCCACGGCCATATTCCCCTGCGAGTCCCTGGTCACCGAGGGAGATACGGCTAGAGCCGCCAGAGGGCTGGAGGACACGCTTCGGGAGTTGATAGGAAGCTGGGTTAGGTCGGTGTTGATTTTGGAATCGCTAAGCGTGGCGTTTTCCGTGTTTACGCTGGTGGCCGCTTCAGCGACTTCAATGGACTGCGCCTGGGCCGCCACGGCTAAAGCGACATCCACTCGCAAGGTCTGGCGGGCCGCCAATTCCAACCGGTTGACAGCCGAAGCGGCAAAACCCTCCTTGGTGGCCGTGATGGTGTAATGACCGGGCTTGAGGTTCTCGAATGCGAAATTTCCGCTGTCGTCACTCACTACCATCAGATTGGTGTTCTCGTCGAGGCTGTGCAACGTGATAGCCGCCTTGGGGATGGCCGCGCCGCTTTCATCCAGCGTACTCCCGCGCACAGAACCGAAGGTGGACTGCGCGCGAAGGCCCGCCGGCAAGTTCATCAACATGCACCCCATCGCGAGGGTTCCAAAAACCATTCGTACGACGCTGCGTGAATTCATATGGGATCTCCTTGTTGGGTCCAAGCGGACACACATACCCTGGCTTCTTGGACCCGTGCTCTCTGATATTTGCTAATTGCAGACCTCAACGAGGAGGACGAAAAAGCGAACGCTGAAAGTATTATGAAGGGTGGCGTCTAAGGATGGCATAAGGAAGCCGTGATAGGACTGCGAAACCGGCAATGGAGTTTTCAATCAGCGTCATAAAAAATCTTGATGAATAGCCGGCATTGACACGGGTTGGCGCATGACGCGGGGTTCTCTTCAGTCGGCAAACGGGGACTGCCTCTGCAGTAAAGCGGGCGCAAACGGCAACCGATGGGATTCCGCTTATGTCAGAAACCTGTCGAGCTTTGTCATGTCTGCCCAAACCCGCCGGCGCCCCGCCGGCGGTCATGCGGGCCGGCGATTACCGAGATTCCGGAGGCAAGAGTTTGGCTCAGGCGGACTGAGTCCGTACGATCGCCGATTCGGACCCGCAGAGAGGCGTTCCGCGTTCCCGTTTCCACCGTGATGGCGACGCCGGGCTTCAATCCGAGCCGTGTCATCTCACGCAAAGCGGCAGGATCACGGTCCGACACACTGCTAATCACGGCGGGAATACCACATGCGCATCTTGACAACAGCACTTCTTCCCGAGCCGGAAACGCCCCGCTTCGCTCGGGGATCGGGTGCCCATGTGGATCGGTTTCCGGGTCGCCTAATTTCGCGGCGATGCGATCTTCAAGGCGCTCCGAGATGAAGTGCTCAAGCCGTTCCGCCTCATCGTGAACCTCGTCCCACGAGTAGTCGAGGAAATCATGGAGGAAGCGCTCCAGCAAACGGTGGTGACGAAGGATCTCCAGAGCGCGCTTCTTCCCCATTGCAGTCAAACGCGCTCCGTGGTGCTTTTCGTATTTCACAAATGGCGGCTTTTGGGCCGCGAGCTTTTGGAGCATTCCAGTGACGGAAGCGGCGCGGACACCAAGATGCCGGGCCAGGGCGTTGCTGGTCACCCGGTCCTCTTGGGCTCCGCCCAGCTCCAGCATCGCCTTCAGATAATCGTCTACCGGCTCCGTGTTGTACGGCCCGCGAGCTCTAGGTGGCACTAAATTCAAGGGTACCCCCGCCGCCGCGCGCAGGCAAGTATCGCCAATATTAGGGCTTGACAAAACAAGAACGATCCCTTAATATTTAGGCATGCCTAAATTCCTGATTTGGCGGCGAAGGGTTCCAGCGCAGATGATTGCATTCCTGGTCACGACGTTTGCGTCGTCAGTTCCGGTTATGGCCCAGGGCGAGACGACCAGTGCGATTGTGGGATCGGTTACCGATCCGACCGGCGCGGCGATCCCCGGCGCCACGGTGACCGTCACGAGCATCGAGAATGGCCTCAAACGATCCGTAAAGACAGACGACTCCGGGCGGTATGGCTTTCCGCAGCTCAAGCCCGGCATGTACTCGGTGAAGGCTGAGGCCGACCGCTTTGTAGATCAGCAGAACAACTCCGTGTCCGCGGGTCTTGGGCAAAAGCAAACGGTCGATTTCAAGCTCAACATCGTTTCCGCAAGCGAAAGCATCGTGGTCCACGAGCAGGTGCCGCTGATCAACCCGGAGAACCCCAATACCTCGACGACCCTGACGGCCCGAGCCCTCGAAGACCTCCCGAATCCGGGCGGCGATATGACCTATCCGCTGCAGTTCGCCGCCGGCGCCCTCATCAACACGGCAGGCAGCGGGAACGACTTCGTCGGCGGGACGAATGGGTATGGCAACGTGCAGTTCAATGGGCTGCCATCGCTTTCGAACGGCTATATTGTCGATGGCCTGGAGAGCAACGATCCGCTGACGAACCTGAATAGCGGCCTGTCGACCAACCTGGTCCTGGGACTGAATTCGATCGCCGAGGTGACCGTCAACACGGTTTCCTACGCGGTCGATCAGGGCAGGTATGGAGCTTCTCAGGTCAATTATGTCACGAAATCCGGCACCAACAGCTTTCACGGAAACCTGTACGAGCTTTGGAACGGCTCAGCGTTCAATGCCGCCGATTTTTTCACGAACGCCACCGCCGGAAACCACCAGCCGCGTTCCACGGTGAACCACTTCGGTGGGAGTCTCGGAGGCCCGATTCTCCACGACAAGCTGTTCTTCTTCTTCGATTCCGAATGGATGCGGATTGCGCTCCCCATCGTCACCGCCACCACAGTGCCCACGCCGGCATTCGAGAACTACGTCCTGCAGCAGTTGCCGCGCGGTGGTGTGGATTCCATAACCGGATCGAGTTATCAGCCAGCGCCCCAACTCGTGCCGTTTTACAAGAACCTGTTTTCCCTGTACGGCAACACCGCGGGCGTTCCACTGCCGGTGCTCGGCTGTCCATTCAACAGCGATGGGACCAGTGCGGGCGGCAATCCGCCCAATGGGAACGGTTGCGCAAATCGCCAGAGCATTTCGCATTCGAGTGACGATGGCGAGCAGGTGCAAACGGCTCGCATCGACTACAACATCGACCCCAACAACACTGCCTGGTTCCGATTTCAGTCCGATACCGGACTGCAAGCTGCCTATACCGACCCGATCAATCCGCTGTTCAACGCAGCCTCTCCGCAGCCCCTTTACTCATTCGCGTCGGGCTACACACATGTGTTTTCCGGGAGCCTGGTGAACTACTTCAATCCCGCGTTCTCGTGGTATGAAAGCCTGTTCGGGCCGGCCGATTTTCAAAAGACGCTGGCGGCGTTTCCGATCGTCCTCCAGGGCAGCGGCGCCGACGCACCGTTCACGACGCTCGGAGGACTCGACAATACGTGGGTGCAGGGGCGGCGCGCCTCACGTTTCTTCATCAACGATAATCTCGCCTGGACGGTAGGATCGCACGAATTCCGGTTCGGAACCAACAGCCGGATCTTCCGCCTGAACGACTATGATTTCGGTGAAGGAGTGGTGCCGCTGGTGACCTACGCTACCCTGCCGCAATTCATCTACGGTGTGGCATCGACGGCTTCGAAGACCTTCCCGCTGGCCGATTCGCAGCCATACAACTTCCTCAACCTGGATTTCTATGCACAGGACACATGGAAGATCACGCGCACGCTGACCTGGACCTTCGGCTTACGCGATACGTACAACTCAAATCCGCTGAATCCACATGATGCCGTGGCGCGCCTCGCCGCGTCGTTCGATTCCATTTCCCACGACGTGAATCAGCCACTGAGCCAGGCGATCCAAACGCAGCAGGGGACGATTTTCGCGGCCACGCCGGCAGCGATCCTACAGCCGAGAACCGCTATTGCGTGGCAGATCGGGCCGCAGACGGTGCTGCGCAGCGGGTTTGGCCTGTTCAGCGACATCTTGCCGGGCAGCGTCGTCGATCCCGTGGGCGCGAATCCACCATACTCGAAGACGTTTCAGGGAGGGCTGCTGGGCAACGTCGGCGGAACGGCCATTGCGCCGGGCGTGCCAAACAGCGCGGTGGACGCGACCGTTACTGCAAATCAATTGTTCAATTCCGGTTTCGTGCAGGGTGAGCTTTCCTGCGCCTCCGCACTCGCAAATCCGGGCGCCTGCCTGCCGCCGATTGCAATCACGGCGGTTCCGGATGGCAAGCTCCACGCGCCTTATTTCATGCAGTGGAGTCTGGCGCTGGAGCGGCAAATCGGCACGGCACTCAATCTGCGGGCGCAGTATGTGGGCACGCGCGCGGTCAACCAGCCCTATGAGACGCAGGTCAACGGGTATCAGACGGTGTGCGATGGCTGCTTCGCTCCGTTCCCATACGGGCAGCCGATAGATCCGCGTTTCGGGCCAGTGACGCAATTGAACACGGGCGCGAACAGCCACTACAACGGCCTCCAGATGACGGCCGACAAGCGGCTGGGGCACGGCATTCAGGTCCAGGCCAACTACACGTGGAGCCGCTGCATGGACACGGTCTCGAACGGCGGATTCCTGCCGTTCGCCGCAGGAGCGATTCTTTCGCCGCTGCCGGGCGAGTTGGGCCGCCAATACGGCCCCTGCGATTACGACGTGCGCCAAAACTTCACCGCGCAGTACGTTTATCAATTGCCAATTAAATTCCGGAACCACATGCTGGCCAGAGCGCTGAACGGATGGCAGGTCTCCGGCACCGCGTTCTGGCACAGCGGCTTGCCATTTTCGGTTTTGAGCGCACCGTATTCCGCCAACGGAAACGGCATCGTTCAAGGCAGCGGCCCGCAGTACGCCAGCGTGGTTCCCGGCGTGCCACTGTACGAACACAACCCGATCCCTGGTGTGACTCAGCCGGGAACGATCCAATGGCTCAACCCCGACGCGTTTGTTTCGAGTGTAGATCCGAGCACGGGGGCCTGCACCGGCGGCGACAGTCCGCAGAATTGCCAGTTCGGCGATCTCGGCCGGAACGCGCTGCGTGGTCCCGATTTCGTCTGGAGCGACCTGTATCTGACGAAGTGGTTCCAGTTGGCCGAACACGTCAAGCTGCGCATCGACGGTCAGTTCTTCAACGTATTCAATCACCCGAATTTTGGGCTTCCGGTTTTGGGGTACGCAGGAATTCCGGGCAAGTCTTCTACGCAGACCGGATTCGGAGCGCTCAGTTACCCGACTTCGCCGCCGACAGGACTGTTAGGCGTCGGGTTAGGCGGCGACAGCTCGCCACGGATGATTGCGTTTCAGGCGCGGCTGGAATTCTGAGCGAGCCGCCTACGAAATGTCGTCCAGGTTCACCTTTCCCGAGAAACTCCGGTAGGTGTAGACGAAGTAGCCGATGGCGAGCAACATGCCGGGAATGAACCACACCAGCCCGACTTTGAGGCCGTAGAGCGGCGCGGCGGTGTTGGAAACCGTCAGCGACAGCGCGGGGTTGGAGTTCGATGGAAGCACGTAAGGATACACGCCGAACGCGGCGCTGGTGAGCATCCCAATGATAAACAGGCAGGAGCAGAGGAATGCCGCGAGTTCCTTGGGGCCACCGCTCTTGACCCGAATGCCGATCAGCCCGGCCAGCGCCAGGATCGGAAAAACGCAGCCCCAGGGGCGCGCCTGAAAGCTGGCCTGCAAATGCGGCTGGATGCGGAAGCTCACGAGCGTGATCGCGATGACCGACGCCGCCAGGACCCACCAGGCGCGCGCGGCGGTGCGGCGTGCACGAAGTTCTAGCTCTCCCTCCGTTTTCAGCGCGATCCACAGCGCTCCGTGAACCACCAGCGTAACCAGCGCGGCTACGGCGATCAAAACGGTGTACCAATCCAAAATGCCGGCGTCCTTGCCCATGGTGAAATCGGTCCACAGTGGCAGGAAGAAACCGCCGGCCCGGTCGAGCGGAACGCCCCGAACCACATTGCCGAGAGCCGCGCCGAAAAAGATCGCCAGCAGCGCGCTGGCGAGGCCGAACACGGCGTCCCACAACGGCTGCCAGATCAGGCTTTGAACGTGCTCGCGGAACTCGATGGCGATACCCCGCAGGATCAACAGCCACAGCACCACCATCAAGGGCAGGTAAAATCCGCTGAAGCTGGAAGCGTACAGGGCGGGGAAGGCGAAGTAGAGCGTGCCGCCGCCGGCCAGCAGCCAGACTTCGTTGCCATCCCAAACCGGTCCGATGGAACGAAGGACGGCGCGGCGCTCGGCATCCGTGCGCGCCACGAAAAGGTGAACGGCGCCGGCGCCGAGATCGAAGCCGTCCAGGACCACGTACATCGCGATCATGACGGCGACCAGGCAGAACCAGACGGTTTCCATGATAGAGCCTCAGATAGCGGGTGCGAGCGGCTCTCCCGTCCGCTCCGGACCCTTTTCGATTTCGCGATAGACCAGAAAGAGAAAGAGAATGGCGAGGATGGTGTAGATTCCCATGAAACCAATCAGGGTGAAGAGGGCGTTGCCGGCGGAGATGTGAGGCGACGAACCCTCCAGCGTGCGCAGCATTCCGTAGATGAGCCACGGCTGGCGTCCCACTTCTGCGGTGATCCATCCCGCGGTGTTGGCGATGTAGGGGAACGGCAACATCAGCATGATCAGCCAGAGCACCGGCCGGGAGCGATAGAGCGCACCGCGCCAGAGGCTCAGCGAGGCCAGCGCCATCACCGCGATGAAGATGGTCCCCAGCCCCACCATGATGTGATAGCTGTAATACAGCAGCGGAATGTTGTCCGGCCAGCGATCCGGGGGAAATGCGTCGAGGCCCTTCACTTCCGCCTGCCAGCGTCGATAGGTGAGGAAGCTGAGCGCGTTGGGAACGGTGAGAGGGTTGTCGAGGCGCCGGTTATCGAGGTCCGGCTGCCCGACGATGACGAGCGGCGCGCCATGCGCGGTGTGAAACAGGCCTTCCATGGCGGCCAGCGTCGCGGGCTGATGAAAGACGATATTGTGGACCTGTCCATCGCCGGTGGGGAAGGCCATCAGGATGGTGGAGACGATGCCCGCGATCACACCCAGGCGCACGAAGGTGCGGCCGGATTCCTCATGATTGCGCGTGAGCAGATAGAACGCGCCCACCGAGGCCATGACGAAGCTGGCGGTGACCACCGATCCGATCATGTTGTGCAGGTACTGCCAGAGCAGCCAGGGATTCAGCAGCAGTCCCCACAAACTGCTCAGCAGAATCTCGCCGTGGGTGTCCAACCGGTAGCCGGTGGGATGCTGCATCCAGGCGTCGGTGGCGACGATGAAGAAGCCGGAGAGCCAGGAGCCGGCGAAGACCAGGAAGGCGGAGACCCAGTGGGCCTTAGGCCCGAGGCGCTTCTCACCGAACAGGAATGCGCCGAGGAAGCTGGATTCGAGGAAGAAAGAGAACACGCCTTCCATTGCCAGAGTCTGTCCAATGACCCCGCCGGCGGCTTTGGAGAAGCGCGCCCAGTTGGTCCCGAACTGAAACTCCATGGGGATGCCGGTGACCACGCCCATGGCGAAATTAACCGCCAATATTCTTGCCCAGAAGCGGGCCGCCCGGTTGTAGTGCTCATTGCCGGTGCGCAGGGCCATGGTCTTGAGGACGAGGATTAACAGCGCGAGGCCCATGGTCAACTGCGGAAAGAGGTAGTGGAAGGTGACGGTGAATGCGAAATGCAAGCGGTGAACGGTTAGGGCGTCCATGGAATTGAATATAGTAGCGCGGGGCGAGGCGCGGGGGTGTTTAAGGTGACGAGGGGTGTGCGACACAAAAATGGCAATTACACCCGTCGAGCACCCCTGGATGATCAGCCCGCAGGGCGAAAGAGAGTAGCCCATGGCGCGAGCCATGGGAAGACAATCCAAGCGGGCGAGCCTTCGGAGGGGCGGAAGAGGGGTTTCGACAGCAGTGCTCCGCGATCGGCGGGCAGCGCTTTCTTACGCCCCTTGCCGGGGCCGGCAGGCTTCAAACCACGTGCCCAGCGCTCGCGCGCTGGGCTACTTTCTGGTGCCCCTTACGGGGCTGAGCGCATCCAGCGGGCTTGCGCCGCTGACTGGAAGCACCGTGTACGCTCAGACGTTCGCGGCTTCGTGGGAAAACCAGCGCCTTCTCCACTTCCATGTCGCGCACCCGGTGACGAGGCGACGAGCTTCCAATGGGGATTCACATTGAACCCAAGCGCTTAGGAATCCAGGTAGAATAGACTTGTGCCGACGGCCTGGGGATCGCCGTTTGGGGCAGCCTAGGAGATGGCGACTAACCCTCATAGCGGTAGGCGATAGCGTCAAGTGATACATTCGTATCATGAATGCCATTCAAGTGATTTATGGGATCGATTTCAGCGGTGCCGAGAGGAATGCCGGGCGACTGATCTGAATCTGCCGCGTTTCGCTCACAGGCGACACCCCGCTCGTCGAGAGTTGTGTCCGGGCCGAAGACTTGCCAGCTTCAGGGATACGCCGCGCCGCGTGCCTGCCTGCGTTATGTCGCTTCATTGCCGGGCATGATTCGCGAGCCATCTTCGGCCTGGACTTCCCCTTTAGCCTTCCGCGCACAGTGCTCGGGGGAGCAGGCTGGGATCCCTTTGTACGGTCGTTTGCCACGAGGTTCACCGACTGTGAGTCGTTCCGAACGCTGTGTCGCCGAAGAGCAGACGGTCGTGAACTGAAACGACGGACTGACCGCGAAACCCAAACGCCGTTTTCGGCCTACAACCTCAGGCTCTACCGCCAGACGTACTTCGGCATCCGCGATGTGATTGGTCCACTGCTACAGAGTGGTTCGGCCTGGTTCGCGCCCATGGAAGACCGGCGCGCAGGCAAGCCCTGTGTTGCTGAGATCTGTCCAGCGTCGACGTTAAAACGGCATGGACTCTATCGGCCCTACAAAGGTACTCTGCCGGAGCGCGTTACTGGTCGGCGTAACATACTCAGCTCAATTGAGGAAAAGAGCGGGGTGCAGTTCAAGGACCCTCGGTTCAGGGACATCATGCTCTCTGAAGCCGGGGGAAACGCTCTCGATAGCTTGATCGCGGCGTGGGCAATCTGCGCAATGCGTGGCACGCCTCGGGTCCTCGAGACTGGGGAATCTGACTACCGTCTGCAGGGGAGGGTGTACGCGTGAGACCGGGGCGTCTGGGCCACCTGGCCACGTGACCCCCAAACCAAAACTGACCTACTGCCCCTCGTGCGATGACGACTTGCCGCAGCGGGCCCCCAAGCCGGCGGGGAACACTCCGGGCCGGGCAGTCGTGCCGGCTTGAATCATCAGCGAAGCATGCCGCCACGGACGGCGTCGGCTGCGGTTGGCAGACGACAAAAGGCGATCGTCTGCCCCACTTGCCGCTATGCCACTTCCACCAGGCGCACTTCCGGCTCCGCCACGTCGATGCCCAGGCCGGGCGCGGTGGGCACGGTGTAGTGGCCATTGCGGAATGCGACGGGCGACGTGGAGTACTCTCCGACCGTCTCCACCAGCCCAGGCGTGTGGGGCACCAGGCGGCAATTGGGCGTGGCGGCGGCGAATTGCAACGTGGCGAACAGCAGTGGGCCGAGAGCGGGCGCGAGATGCGGCACAACCTCCATGCCGGCGCGCTGGGCGGCGTGTGCGATGCGCAGCGCTTCGGTGATGCCGCAGCGGCCCAGGTCGGGCTGGACAATGCGCATGGCGCCGGCGCGGAAGAACGGCGCCATCTCCACGTGCGTGCGATAACTTTCCCCGATGGCCAGGGGAGTGCGGATGCGGGCGGCGAGCGCGGCATGATGCGCCGCGTCCTGCGGCGGAAACGGGCACTCCAGCCAGAGCGCGCCGCGCCGGTCCAGCTCCGCGCCGAACGCCGGGGCGGTTTTCGGATCGAGCCGCCATAGCGCGTCCACCGCGATGTTTTCCGGGCCGCAGATGGCGGCCAGCGCGTCGTAACAGTCGAAGAGCTCACGCTCGCTCGCCCGGTGGAAAATTTTGAAGCGGCGGCAGCCGGATTCCCGGCAGGTCCGCGCGCGCTCGAGCCGCTCGGCGAGGGTGTCGCCCGCCAGGTGGTTGACGTAGCTCGCCAGCTTCGGCTTGGCGGCGCGACTGGCAATCAAAGCTGCGATGGAGGCGCCATGGGTTTTGCCGGCCAGGTCCCACAGAGCGATATCAACGGCGGCGATGGCATCGAGCATGAAGCCGCCGGTCTGGCCGCTCACCCGCATCTGGTCGTACATCGTGTCCCAGAGCGTTTCAATCTCCAGGCCGGTTCCGCCGAATTCTTTTCCTGTGAGCGCCGGTTTCAAGATGGCGTGGATGATAGCGCCGGCGACTTCGGGGGCGGCCAGAGCCTGCGATTCGCCCCAGCCCGTCAGGCCGGAATCCGTGGTCACGCGCGCCAGCAAGGTTTCCAGCCGCTCGGCGCAGCCCCGGTTTCGCGGGATCCGAATGATGAGCGCTTCCAAAGAGACGATTTTCATGCCGGGCCTCTACCTGATTTAAGCAGATGGCGCGGACGAGTGGGAAACGGCGCGTGTGGGGCAGCTTGGCAAGCTGCGCGCGACCCGGAGGGTACCCCGATTACCGGCGCAAAGGGCGGGTTGCCAACCCGCCGCAGGATGCCATCCTGCCCCACGGGATACACTGGTGAGCAGCGGGATGAGATTCGCGGTCCTCTTTTTTCTGACCCTGGCGCCGATGGGGCGGGCCGGCGCTGCCGAGCATTTCGTTCCGGAGCACCGCGTGTCCGGGATCGGCGTGGCGCGCGACGACATTTCGAGCGAACTGCTGGAGGCCCGCACGGACCGCATGATTCAATCGCAGACCTTCATCATCATGCGCGAGCCGCAGGCGCTGGCCGGGGCCACGCGCATCTTGAGCCCCAAGCTCCAGGCGCTTTTCCGGTCGGCAGCGCAGCGCAGCGGGATGCCGGCGCAGGTGATTGAAGCCGTGGCGTACCTGGAGAGCTGGGGCGACGCCAAGGCCGAGAGCCCGTCCGGCCCAAAGGGCATCATGCAGATCTCCGAAGCCACGGCGCGCACCATGGGGCTGAAGGTGGTGCATGCCACGCGCTACAAGATCACGCGCGAAAAAGTTCCGGTCAAGAGCAAGAGCAAGAAGCCGAAGTACCGGATGGCGACTCACAAGACTCCGTACCAGGTGACGGTGCGCGACGACCGCCTGGTTCCCGGGCGCGCCATACCGGCGGCGGCGAAATACCTGGCGGGCATGGAGCGGAAGTTCGGCGGGCGCGACTGGGCCATTTTCGCCTACCACTGCGGCCAGGGCTGCGTGACGGAGATGCAAGAACTGACGCGGCGCGCGCGCGGCATCCCTCAAGACCAGGCGACGGTAGCGCGGATGTTCTTTTCGTGCAGCCCGGCGTGGAACCGCGAACTGTATCAGGCCATCGAGCGGCAGATGCAGCGCGACTACTCGCCCACCTACTGGTTCCGCGTCGAGCGGGCGGAGCAGTTGCTGGCTCTGTACCGGCGCGATCCGGCCGCATTGGTCTCGCTGGCGGAGGAGTACAAGAGCCAGTTCGCGGGGCCCAATGGGCGTCCCAACCGCGCGCCGCACCGGCTTTCGGTCTGGCTCAAGCAGGACGACCTGGTGTTCCATAGCCGCGACGATATTCGCGGCGACATCGGAAACCGGCTGGTAAAGGCATTCGACCGGCCGGACTACTTCGGCTATTCGCTCAAGATAGCCGCGGACGATCCGTCAGTTCTCGAAGACTTCTCGAAGGCCTCGCCGGCGGCCATCGGCGCCCTGGTATACATTGCGTTCGAGACGCGGCGCTTGTACGGGGATCTGGCCGGGGACGAGGCGCAGTTCCAGCCGCTGGAAGTGACGTCGCTGGTCGAGCCGGAAGATTACGCGCGACAGGCGGGGAAGCCGGAAGCGCTCGCGCACTGCTCGGGGCAGGTGTTCGACATCGATTATGCGAGTTTGCCCGCGGACGAGCTGGAGTGCCTGCGATTCGTGCTGGACGATCTGGGATGGGACGGATACCTGGGCTTCGTCGAAGAGGGTGTGGACAGCCTGCACATCGGCTGCTCTCCGGACTCGCGGGATTTCTTCACCAGCGTGTTTCAGGAAGCGGCGGCGGAACAGAGCCAGATACCCGCGTCCCAAGGCAAGGGGTGTCCACCTTGGGGCCCTGTGCCGCGCGGACGCTGGTGTCTGGCCCCGAATCTGGCGGCCGAATAGGGATTACCCGATCAAATGCGCGGCCACGAATGCCCCGCCGTACGCCAGCACGCCCATGTAAGTGAATTGCAGGATGGGCCACTTCCATCCGCCGGTTTCGCGGCGCACCACGGCAATGGTGGAAATGCACTGCATGGCGAAGGCGAAGAAAATCAGCAGAGCCACCGCGCCGCCGGGCGTGAGATCGTGCTGGAGCGCCTTCTGCAAGCCGAGCTTCTGCGATTCGGGGTCCATGCCGTAGATCGCGCCGAGCGTTCCGATGATGGTCTCGCGCGCGGCCAAAGACGTAATCAGCCCGACTCCGATCTTCCAGTTGAAGCCGAGCGGCTTGATGACCGGCTCGATGGTGCGGCCGACGGCTCCGGCCAGGCTGTCTCCAATCGCCGGGGCCTTGCCGTTGACGACCGGCAGGTGGGCCATGATCCAGAGGACCACCGTGACCAGCAGGATTACGGTGCCGGCGCGGCGCAGAAAGACCTTGGAGCGGTCGAACAGGCGCAGACCGATGGACTGGAGCGTGGGCCAGCGGTAGGAGGGCATCTCCAGCAGAAACGGCGTACGGCCGCTCTTCAAGATGGACGACTTCAGCACCCGCGCGGTGACCACCGCGGCGAGAAAGCCTAAAAGGTAAAGGCCGAGCAGGGCGGCAGCGCGCGCGCCCAGAAACGGTCCCAGCACCGGGCGGTTGGGAAGAAAGGCCGCTATGATCAGGGTGTAGACGGGGAGGCGCGCGGCGCAGGTCATGAAGGGCGCGATCAGGATGGTGGCGAAACGGTCGCGCTTGTTTTCGATGGTTCGGGTGGAGAGGATGGCGGGCACCGCGCAAGCGTACGCCGAGAGCAGCGGAATGAAGGATTTGCCCTGGAGGCCGACCCGGGCCATGGTGCGGTCGGCGATGAGCGCGGCGCGCGCCAAGTAGCCGGAGTCTTCCAGAATTCCGATGAAGAGGAACAGGAAAAGGACCTGCGGCAGGAAGACCACTACCGAGCCCACACCGCTCCATACGCCCTCCACCAGCAGCGAGCGGAAGATGGAATCGGGGAGCGCAGCCGCAACCCACTTGCCCGAAACTTCGAACAGCCAGCGCAGCCCATCCATGAGTGGAACAGCCGCGGTAAAGATGGTTTGGAAGACCGCGACCACCACCACGGCAAACACCAGGGGGCCGGCCACGGGATGGAGAAAAACCGAATCGAGGCGGCGCGTCCACTTGGGCGGAACGGGCGGCCGGTAGGAGGCCTGGCTGCCGACCCGGCCGGCCCACGCGCGGCACTTGGGCACGTCGTGGAGGACCGGCAGTTCCTTGGGCGCGGGGGCCGGCATGGCGCTGGCAAGGAATTCGAACACCTCGTCGAGGCCTTCGCCCTGCCGCGCGCTGACCAGAGCCACGGGCGCGCCAAGCTGCGCCGAAAGCTGGCGTGTATCCACATGGCCGCCGCGGTTGCGGAGGTCGTCCGCCATGTTCAGAATGATGAGAGTGGGCAGGCCCAAAGCCAGGATGGGCGCGGCCAGCATGAGGTGACGGCCAAGATTGGTGGAATCCAGCACCAGCAGGATGGCCTCGGGGCGGGGCGTGTCGGAGCGCTCGCCGGTGAGCACGTCGTGGGCGACCTGTTCATCCTCGGATTGCGGCGAGAGGCTGTAGAGGCCGGGGAGATCGATGATGCCGACGGCGCGGCCATCGGGGAGTTCGGCGATGCCGGTATGCTGTTCGACGGTGACGCCGGGGAAGTTGGCGACCTTCTGGCGAAGGCCGGTGAGGCGGTTGAAGAGCGTGGTTTTTCCGGAGTTAGGCGGGCCGGCCAGGGCAACTATTTTGGGAGACTCCAGCGCGCCGGGGAATTCGACGACAGTGGCGGCGCCACAGACGTGGCAGTCGCTACACTCGCTCATGGCATCCCCGAGGGCTGGCGGGTCTGGTCGAGCCGGACCTTGAGGCGCCTGGCGGTTTCGCGCCGCAGGGCGATCTCCGAGCCGTCCACCTGGAAGACGCGCGGATCGCCGCCGGGAGCGCTATGCCCCGCGGTGATTCGGGCACCGGGCAGAAAGCCGAGTTCCATGAGACGGCGAGCGTCCTTGCCGGGGAGGTCGATGTGGTCGAGGGTGGCGGCGTCGCCGCGGCGGAGGTCGACCAGGGTCGTGAAGGAGGTTTCCGGCTGAACGTTGTTGCCACTCAGTTGCATGTTGATTCAAGTATGCCGGAGTCCGAAATGATTGTCAAGATACCTCCGCCACTTCTGAAGGATAACAAAATGCGGGCGCGACACACGGTTCGGCGGCTGCGCCTGGCGGACCTCGACCGCATTATGGACATCGAGCGCGCCAGTTTCGGCGACGAGGCATATGATCGCAACCTATTTGCAGAGTTTTTCCACAAATGCGGAGAGCTGTTTTTGGTCGCGGAGCACGACCGAAGAGTTCAGGGGTATATGATCGCCTGCATCCGCGGGGAGCAGGCGGAACTGGTCTCGGTAGCAGTGGACCCAGCGGCGCGCCGCAGGGGCGCGGCCTCGGCGCTGATGGAGAGCACGCTGCGACGATTGCGGCGGCGCGGCATCGCGCGCGTCGGCTTGACGGTCAGGGTGACCAACGACCAGGCGCGGGCGTTCTATGAGAGGTACGGCTTTGAGAAAGTGAGAAGGGCGCCACGGTACTATGAAGACGGCAGAGACGGGTGGCGGATGGCGAAGAACTTGTGAACAATCGCTGTAACGGGGAGGCCGGAGTGTCGCGTCTAAGTGATTGCTGGAGAACATCTATGCTTGAAGCAGGCAGTCCACTGATTCTGAGCCGGAGGAGCATGTTGATGCTTGCCGGAGGCGGCCTCGCGGTTTGGCGGCCGCTCTATGCGTCGGAGTTCTGGGACAAGAAGGCGCCGGGGGATTGGACTTCCGAAGAGATCGACAAACTGACCACGAAATCGCCGTGGGCCAAGGAAGCGTCGGCGCAAGGCCCGGCGCCGGAAGGGTACGGATCGCAGACCGGCTCACCCAACGGCGGCGGATATCCGGGAGGGGGTGGGTATCCCGGCGGCGGGATGGGCGGTCCGCGGATCGGAATCCCGGGCATCGGCGGCATCGGCGGGGGCGGCATGGGCGGCGGCCGGCGCATGGGCGGCAATCAGGGCGGACGCGGTCAGCAGCGCGGGACGGTATACAAAGGCACGGTCCGGTGGGAAAGCGCCAAGCCGGTTCTGGATGCGCTCAAGACGCCATTGCCGGACGCGTTTGCCAACCACTACGTGATTGCCGTGATCGGGTTTCCGCTGCCGGCGGCCAGCCAGCGCCGCTACCAGGACGAGCAGGGAGACTATCCTCCGCGGCAGTCGCAGGATGACAATGCTCAGAAACGCTCGCAGGATGATGCGCTCGACAACTTGAAGCAGTTCACCACTCTTCAGCCGAAAGGCAAGGAACTGGCGCAGGCCGGAGTCGTGCAACAGGTGACCAGTTCGAACTCCGACCTGCTGTTCGGCTTTTCCAGGGATTCGCTGACCTTCACCAAGGAGGATAAGGAAGTGTTATTCTCCACCACGCTGGGGCGGCTGGTCATCAAGGCCAAGTTCAACTGCAAAGAGATGCTGTACCGCGGCCAACTGGCTGTATAATCTCCTCCAGCCATCGCGCCTGTGCGCACGCGCGGAGTACTACCATAGGCGGCATGGTCCGGCTGGTCCTCGCATTTCTGGTCGCGGCGCCCGTTTTCAGTGGCGATTGGTATCCATTCACGTCGTTTCGGCGGAATGGCCTGGCGCGGCGGCTCAGAAATCCGTTGCACTGGTGATCTCTCCGTCCTGTCCCGCAACAGAGGTCAGAAAAGCAATGACGGGGCAGGTGTGAACCCGCCCCACCGATTTTTCGGACGGTTAGCTAAAGGGCTCCACTTGCACTCTCTGGGCCCCTAGGGTTGGTATTCTGGAAGGCGCGGAAGGAAAGGAGATCACCTATGTCGAAGATTGTCGTGATTGGCGGCACCGGCACGGTCGGTAGCCAGACGGTCCAGGAGTTATTGAAGCGCGGGGCCGAGGTGCGGGTGATGACGCGTTCGGCCAACCGAATCGCCTCGCTGCCGAAGGGCGTCGAGGGCGTAACCGGGAGCATGCTGGAACCGGAGTCCCTACCGGCTGTCTTTGCGGGAGCCGAAAAGCTATTCCTGGTTACGCCGCTCGACCGCGACGAGACCGCTCAGGGGATCGACGCCGTGGATGCGGCGATCGCAGCAGGCATCCGGCGCATCGTCTATCTGAGCGTGTACCAGGCCGACAAGGCGCTCACGATTCCACACTTCGTCTCTAAACTTCCGATTGAGGGTGTCATTCGAGCGAGCGGCGTGGAGCACACGATCCTGCGGCCGAACAATTTCTACCAGAACGATCTCGCCGTGCTGGATGCCATCCGCGCAGGCGTCTACCCGCAGCCTTCAGGCAGCGTAGGCATGCACCGCGTGGACGTGCGCGACATCGCCGAAGCCGCCGCCATCGCCTTGACTCAGCCCGGCCACTCCGGCAAGACGTATTCGTTGGTGGGTCCGCGGGCTTGGACGGGCGCCGAGATCTCGCAGATGTTGACGCGCCATCTCGGCAAGCCGGTGATCTACGCCGGAGATGATCTGAAAGGTTGGGCGGCGCAGATGCGCGCATTCATGCCGGGCTGGCTGGTGCGCGATCTGGAGATCATGTTCCAGCACTTCCTGAACGCCGGGCTGCTGGCGACGCAGGCGGAGATCGACGAGTTGACGGCCGTGTTGGGGCACGCTCCGCGCAGCTATGAGGCCTTCGTCAAAGAAGTTCTGCCGGTCTAAATGCCGGGCTCATAGCGGCCTGGAACGGCCCTAGACAGGAACGCAGCCCGAGCAATGGAAGAGTAGACGGCGAACCGGGAGTCAACTAGCTTCGGCCAGGGCGACTGGATCTTCGAATCGAGCACCGGGCTTCCGAAAAGCTGGTATCCTGCCCTCATGCGCACACGCGTGGTAGTGCTGGGTGCTGGCTTCGGGGGCCTCGAGTTGACGACGATTCTTTCGGACGCCTTCGGCGATGCGATCGACATCGTGCTAATCGACAGGGGCGATACCTTTGTCTTCGGCTTCTCGAAACTCGACGTGATGTTCGGACGGCAGATGCCGGCCGACGTGCGTCATCCATACCGGGACATCGTCAAACCGGGCGTGCGATTTCTGCAGTCCACTGTGCGATCCATCGACCCGGCCGCCCGGCGCGTGGTAACCGACGATGGAACATTCGAGGCGGACGTCCTGGTGGTGGCGCTTGGCGCCGACCTCGATCCGGCGGCCACTCCGGGGCTGGTGGAAGGCGGCAACGAGTTCTACTCGGTCGCGGCAGCCTTCGCACTGCGCGACGTGCTCCCTCGGTTCGAGCGGGGCGCGGCCATCATCGGCGTGACAGGCAAGTCATTCAAGTGCCCTCCCGCTCCCAGCGAGACGGCGCTGCTGCTGCACGATTACCTCGCCGCCCGCGGGCGACGTGAGGCGACCGAAATCTCTGTGGTGATGCCCTTCGGCACGCCCATTCCCCCTTCACCCGAAACCTCGCGGGCGATTCTCGCTGCCTTCGCGGACCGTGGCATCAGATTCGTGAAGGACAGCCTGGTGCGGGCGCTCGACCCGGGCCGGAAGGTGGCGGTGCTGAGCGACGGGACCGAGATGCCGTACGAGCTGTTTCTCGGCGTGCCGGTGCATCGCGTGCCAGCGGTCGTCGTCGAATCTGGGCTTGCCGTCGATGCCTTCGGCTGGGTGCCGGTAAACAAGAAGACGCTGGAAACGAACTTTCCCGGCGTCTACGCGGTAGGCGACGTGAACGGGGTGGGGACCCCCAAGGCGGGTGTCTTCGCCGAAGGCGCGGCGCGCGTGGTCGCGGCCGCGATCATCGCGCAGATCCGCGGAGGGCCGTCACCCGAGGCTTACAAGGGGGCTGGCTCTTGCTATGTGGAGTTCGGCCACGACCAGGTCGGCCGCGTTGACGTGGACTTTCTGAGCGGCCCAAAAACCACGGGCACCTTCCAGGAGCCATCCGAGGCGCTCGTCGCAGAGAAGGCCCATTTCGGATCCAGCCGGCTCCAGCGGTGGTTCGGGCGCCCGCCCGCGACGCGCGGCTGACGAGACATTACCACCTTCACCGCGGCGTAGCCCGGCCGCGCACCACTGCGCCGATCGGTTCATTGCCCACGAGGCGGCGATGGCTGAGGATTTTCTGAAATTCGGCTGGCGCCTCTCCGTTCTGGCCCCTGCTCAAGTACGCTTCGCTCCGCACGAATGCCACATAGATGGAAAGTGTCAACGTGGCTTGGTACCCCAGTTCGTAAGAAGCGGTCGCCTGAAGAATCTCGAGAGCCTTCGAGTATTTCTTGCGGTCGATGGCCAGGCGCCCCCGCATTGCCGGCAGGCAGATGAACTGCACGACGGTGTCCGATAGGTAGCGCTTGTCGAGGTCATCAGTCAGCGCCTGCGCACCCCGGGCATGGCCGGCGTTGGCCAGCGCCAGCGCAGCTCCGTACTCGAGATCCTTGGCATGGGAGCGCCAATCCACTATAGGGGCCGCTTCTGGTCGGGGCCAACCGGACAGCCTCGCGAAGGGGTTCGAGAGCTTGGTTGTGATGGCCAAGGTTATCTGGACTCAACGAGCGACAGGTGGGCCATGGCAAAGTTCGGATCCAGCCGGATCGCCCACTGGAACAACGGCATGGCGCCGGCTGGGTCACCACCAGCCATCGCTTTTCTCCCATGGTGTAGGCTCATAAGGCCTCCATGGCCGCACTCCCGTCGCCATTTCGTAGTACAAAGGTCACACTATGCCCTCACGAATTAAGGTGCTCCTCCACACGCTGGTTGTCCTAGTCGGCCTGACCTGCCTGAACGCCTCCGCTCAAATGGCACAGCCGCTATTAGGGGACAATGCTACGAAGATCTCTGATCACGTATGGGCCATCATGGGTTTCCCGAATGTCGCCATCGTGATTGGCGAGCGGGCCACGCTGGTCGTGGATACGGGTCTCGGTCCGCGCAACGGTGCTACAGTCGCGCGCATCGCAGCTAAGCTGTCAGGAAATCAAAAGCTCTTTCTCACCACGACGCACTTCCATCCCGAGCATGCAGCCGGCGAAGGGGGTTTTCCGCCGAACACGATCCTGATCCGCAACGCGGTCCAGCAACAGGAGATGGAACAGCACGCGTTCCGAGCGATGGGAGAACTGGACCAGTGAGCAGTTTTGGGGAATGGGTCTGTATCGACTGCGTGGAACCGGGCGTTACCCGACGCAAGCCGCATCAGTAAGATCATCGTTAAGCCGTGTGCGGGAAGACCGCACGCACGGTTTGAAAGGGGTTTGTTGAAAACGGGCTGGCTATTTTAGCCAGTACCGCGTCAAAATCTACCTATGAAGACGCGAAAAAGCTGGCGGGAGAAGATGAACAATCCGAACCTGCCGAAGGTGGTGGCAATCCTGCCCAACATGCGGAAGCGTTTCGGCGAAGGGACCATGCTGGTTCCGAGCCCGCCCGAAATAGAAGCGTTCATCCGGACCGTGCCGAAGGGAAGTGTCACCACGGTCTCCAAGATTCGCAAGTTTTTGGCTAAGAAGTATTCGGTCGATGTGACTTGTCCGCTGACAACGGGTATCTTTGTCCGGCTCGCGGCCGAGGCAGCGGAGGAGGAGGCGAGCACCGGCAGGACGAAAATCACACCGTACTGGCGGGTGGTGAAAGACGATGGCTCGCTGAATCCGAGATTCCCCGGCGGCGTTGACCGGCAGGCGGAGAGGCTTCGTGCGGAAGGCCACCGGATACTTCCAGGCAAGGGCAAACGGCCGCCGCGCGTTGCCCCCGGGCGTGTTCTGGCCGAACCGGGCCAATCATCCACGTTCAGTACGTCACGTTGACGCCGAAGTCCGGCTTCAGTCCGGCGCGAATGAGAGCCGTCCAATCGGCCAGCTTCCCCCGGTTTCCACTCCAGAAGGCGCCGCATTCCTCCAGGTACTGGAGTCAAAAAACCAAGAGGCGCATGTTGGATCCCTCCCGTGTGACCGAGACCGGCCGGAGGCCTTCCCCACTACAGGTTCACACTGACCGCTTCTTCGAATATATGGTGCGGCACCTGAATGCCGCTCACGCGGAGGCGCTCCAAAATCCTGGGCGAAGTCCCGGTGGCCCGGAAACGCCCCTGCACCTTGCCCGCGTCAGTCACGCCCACGCGCTCGAAAGTAAAGATCTCCTGCATCTGCAGCCGGTCGTCGCGCACGCCCAGCACCTCGGAAATGCTCATCATCTTGCGCGTGCCGTCTTGCAGGCGCGAAAGCTGCACCACCATCTTGATGGCGCTGGCGAGCTGTTGCAGAATCACGCGCGTGGGGATTTCGAGATCGGCCATCATCACCATGGTCTCGAGACGCGAAAAGACGTCCCGCGGGGTGTTGGCGTGCACCGTGCTCATGGATCCCTCCACGCCCGTATTCATGGCTTGCAGCATGTCCAGCGCTTCGGCGCCGCGGCACTCACCCACGATGATGCGGTCCGGCCGCATGCGGAGCGCCGTCCGCAGCAACTGGCGCTGGTTGATGCCGCCTTCCTTGTTGAAGTTCGGCGGGCGCGTTTCGAACTTCACCACGTGCCGCTGCTGGAGCTGCAATTCCGCGGTGTCTTCGATGGTGATGATGCGTTCTTCCTCGGGAATGAAGCGGGAAAGGGCGTTGAGCATGGTGGTCTTGCCCGAGCCCGTGCCTCCCGAGATCAAAATGGTGGTCTTGGACTGCACGCAGGCCGCCAGGAACCGCAGCATGCCCGGCGTCAGCGTCCTGAACTCCAGCATCTCCTCCTGCGTGATCACGTGGCGGCCGAAGCGGCGAATGCTCAGGCAGGGCCCATCCAGCGCCAGCGGAGGAATAATGGCGTTAACGCGCGAGCCGTCTTGAAGGCGCGCGTCCACGATGGGCTGCGCCTCGTCGATGCGGCGGCCCACCTGCTAGACAATCTTCTCGATGATGTGCAGCAGGTGCGCATCGTCCTTGAACCGCACCGTGGTCTCCGAGAGCTTTCCGTTTCGCTCGATGTAGACCTTGTTGTAGCGGTTCACCAGAATATCGGAAATGCTCGGTTCTTTGAGCAGGGTTTCGAGCGGCCCCAGCCCCAGCACCTCGTCCAGGACCTCCTCCACGATCTTGGTCTGCTCGGCCGTAGTCATGGGCACGCGCTCTTCGTCGAGCAAGCGCTCCACCACGCGGCCGATCTCCGCGCGGACCCGGTCTTTGGGGATGGATGAGACGCGGTCCAGGTTGAGCACCCCGATCAGCTTGCGGTGAATCTGCGACTTCAGTTCGAAATAGCGGTCGGCGCTTCGCGCGGCCATCGGCGGAGCCGTTGAGCGCATAGGCAAGGGGCGATTCGGTCCCACTGGGTCTCCCTGGATTTGCTCTTGGTGCGGTCGATGCGACTACAATTATATCCTGTGACCGAAGTTCAATACGTCCATGGCTACTCCGCCCGCGAGGCGGATCGCCTGGCCGACCAGGCCAACACGCTCAGCGAACTGCTGCACCACGACACCGTATATCCACCGGGGAGCCTGGTGCTCGAGTGCGGCTGCGGCACGGGGGCCCAGACGGTCATTCTCGCTGCGCGGAATCCGGGGGCACGGTTTGTTGCCGTAGACATCTCGGCCGCCTCGCTCGTAGAGGCCCGTGCGCGGATCGCGGCGGCCGGCCACCAGAATGTCGAGTTCCATATGGCGAACCTGTTCGACCTGCCTTTTGGCGAGGAGCACTTCGATCATGTCTTTCTGTGCTTCCTGCTGGAGCACGTGGCGGAGCCGGCCGCGGCTCTCAGGGCCATGCAGCGGGTACTGCGCCGCGGCCAGACGATCACGGTGATTGAGGGCGATCACGGGTCCTGGTATTGCTATCCGCAGACGCCGGAGTCCGCGCTGGCCGTGCAGTGCCTGGTGGATGTCCAAGCCCGGTTGGGCGGCGACGCGCTCATTGGCCGGCGGCTCTATCCGCTGCTCACGGAGGCCGGGTTCCGCGACGTGCGGGTCAGCCCGCGGATGGTCTATGTCGACAACAGCCGGCCGGATCTGGTGGAGGGCTTCTCCAAAAACACGTTCATCGCCATGGTGGAAGGGGTCCGCGATCAGGCGCTCTCGCTGGGGATGGTCGATCCACGCACCTGGGAGAAAGGCATCTCTGATCTGTATCGTGCGACGGAGCCCGACGGGACCTTCTGCTACACGTTTTTCAAGGGCATAGCGTGGCGATAGACCAAGCAAACCGCTGCTTAGGTGAACAATAGCGAACACGGCTATAATCAAATCCGAAACGTTTTCGTGCACGAAAGGCTCTGCAATAGTCAGGTCACGATTTTCAGACTGCGTTCAACGATTCACACAGGCCATTCGGCACGGGGTCGGGCGCCGTGAAGATTTCTATTCTGCGCGGATGTGAGATTTCGGGGGAACACCTTGCAACCGTCACCCGTTGCGCGGACTCCGAACGACATGCACTAGGCTTCCTTCCTAAGGCAACCTACCTCGAACATGCCGTCGAAGACCGACTGTACGTTGCAGCGGCTCTGGAGCACGGTCAGGATGCTTATGCCGGACACCTCCTGTTCGGCGGCGTGTACCCTTTTATGCGCGTTTTTCAGGTCTACGTCCTGCCCAAGTACAGACGTCAGAAGGTTGGTTCGCGCCTGATCCAGGCGCTTGTCAGGGAGGCGGAGGATTCCGGCTATCTGAGCATTTCGGCTCGAGTGGCCGACGACCTCCGAGAAGCAAACGCGTTCTGGTCCCACGAGGGCTTTGAATTGATGCGAACCAGACCGGCCCGTTCGCCGGGACGCCACATCCACGTCCGGGTGAAAGAGCTCGATACCCCGCGGTTGTTTGCTGCACCGCAGACGGCCGCGGCGGAAACAATCCAAATCGCGTCGCCAAGCGCCCCTGTTTCGCCTCTTTATGTAATTGATGTCAATGTCTTCCTCGATCTGGTCAAGAGCCGGCCCGGCGCTGCCGATACCGAACGGCTGATCGCTGCAGCATGGAATCGTTCGGTCGAACTGCACGTCGCCGAGGAGTTTGTCAACGAATTGAAGCGCTCGCCCCTGGCTGGAGGGAGCGACCCTGTTTTTCAAATGGCAATGGCGCTTCCCCGGCTCCCGAAAGTGCCAGAACCTCTACTTGCTGCTGTTTCCAAGCGGCTTCAGGATGCCCTCTTTCCTGATCGTCAGATCCATCCCCATGACATGTCCGATCTTCGCCACCTGGCAACCGCGATACATCACGGAGCGACTGGGTTTGTCACCGGCGAGAGGCAAATTCTCAAGCGCCGGGCGGAGATAAACAGGCAGTTCGGACTGGATGTCGTCGGCGCAGCCGAGCTCGTTGAGTTCACCAAGCCGATGGAGGTGCCACCCGAATGGGATGTCCGCTCAACGTCCGGCGGAGACGCTATCGAAATCTCAGAGATGCTTGAAAGTGATCGGGAGGAAGTCGCAAGTTTCTTGTGCTCACTCGGGGAGGATGAACCGACAACACGCGCGGCCCTTTCGCCTGGCTCGACGGGAGCCGTTCGGCGTCGGATGAAGATTCGCTCGACAGTCTCACGGCGCTATCTCGCCTTCGCGTCATGGAACGCTCCTCACAAACTTCGGCGTCGGATGGACGTATTCGTTTTTGTTGATGAGGACCACCCCGACGCTCCAGCCCTCGCACACGAGCTCTTCGCCGAGATGCTGCGCGATGCCGTTGGGCTCGGCCCAGTTCTGATCACGCTCTGCACGCCGGAAGGGCATCAACATGTGCGCCTAGCCGCGATGACCTTCGGCTTCAGATCTGAATTGTCCTCCGCATCGTCCGTCCAGGCGAGACTTCAGAAGGTAGCGATAGGAGGTGTTGTAGCATCGGCCAACTGGCGTGAACTCAAGAATTGCCTCACTGAACTGACAGGTATCCACCTCAGCGCTACGCCACCGACATTCCAGGGGCCTGCGACAAAGATGAGCCTCACCGACGCCTCTGGACGGAGTGTGGCGATGGCTCTCACGGAATTCGAGCAATTACTCTCACCCGCGCTGTTTCTCCTGCCAGAAAGGGCGGGCCTGGCCGTGCCCATCCGTAGACGCTATGCGGAACATTTGTTCCCTGGCTCGGTTCAGTTGCCATTGATGGCACGTGGCGAAGCTGGCCTCTCGGTTGACCGAGTGTACTTCAGTAGTCCCCGAAACTCCAGCTCCTTTTTTCCAGGTGCGCCAGTACTCTTCTACGAATCACAGGGAGATCACGGTCGAGGAGCCATGTTCGCCTGCGCCACGGTCCGAAGTGCGCGGTCCATCTGGGCCGATACAGTCTCGAAACGATACCTCCGGAAAGGCGTCTTAGATGAGCGAGAGATACAGCGGATCGCAAAAGGCGGTCTTGTTTCTATGTTTCATTTCGAAAACATCCTTCTCTTCAGGCAACAGGTCTCATTGAAGCGCCTTCGGGAGCTCCGATGTGCTGACGGAGCGAATTTTGTTACAGCCCGTCGGCTTGCGACGGCAGACCTGGAGTCCATTCTAACGGAGGCCAAGAGCCTTGCCCTGTAGACAGGAGATCCTCATTTCGATCAGGCCCGAGTACTCTGAAAAATTACTCGGCGGACAAAAAAGCGTTGAGCTTCGTCGGCGGCCGGTTCGTGTTCCTCCGGGGACGCGTGTCTGGATTTACTCCACACTGCCAGTGGGTCGTCTCGACGCCGTTGCTGAAGTTGAGGCGGTCTATGAGTGGCCACCGAGTGAGATTTGGGATCAGTATGGGCACGTTAGCGGCGTGACACAGGCTGCCTTGGAGAGCTATTTCAGCGGAGTCGACCAAGGCTGCGTCGTGGTCTTCAAGCAAGTTGTGCCGGTCCATCGGCCCTTGTCGCTCGGGCTTATGCGGAAACGACTGGGCAACTTCAATCCCCCACAGTTCTTCAAGAGGCTCGATCACGACAGCCCCGAGCTCACACTGTTCTGTGCTGCGATGACCCAATCTCGCATGGAAGCCGATGCTTTCAATTGCTGAGACGATGGCCGCAAGGGGCGGCTCTCGTGATGCAAGAGCGATTTCCAACGCGCACTTCAGCGCCGGTCTGTGCCACCCGGCCAACATCAGCTACCGCACCGGACACAAGCTCAATCTGGGGCCGGGCCCGCGCTTCACAGGCGACCCGGAAGCCGACAGGTTGATCATCCGCCAGCCCTACCGCAAACCGTACGTGGTGTAAGGCGGCGGAATTCAGCCTGGGCCACACTAGAGCATCCCCAGGGGGACGTCGCGATGGGGTGCTGGAAAGGCGCGGTCCAGGGCCGCAATGTCTTGGGGTGACAGCGTCCAGCCTGAGCCGCCGGCATTCTCGCGCGTGTGCTCGGGCTGGCTGGCTTTCGGAATCGTAAAGACGTCCGGGAGGCGCGTGAGGAAGTTGAGGATAACCTGCCGGACAGTGCGTCCGTTGCGCTGCGCGACTTCCGTCAGCACGCGGCCGGCGGGGGAATCCAGGCGCGGCAACGCTTCGTGTCCGAAGGGCGAGTAGGCCACCACGGCGATCTGCCGCTCCTGGCAGTAAGGGATCAGCTTGCGCTCGATGCCACGGTCGCGCAGGTGGTAGAGGACCTGGTTCGCAGCCAGCCTATGGTGGCGCAGCGCGGCCTGGGCGGCTTTCACCTGCGGGACGTCGAAGTTGCTGACTCCGGCGAAACGAATCTGGCCTTCGTCGATCAGGCGCTCCATGGCGCGCATGGTGCCGGCCAGCGGATAGCTGCCCTCCCAGTGCAGGAGATAGAGGTCGAGATGGTCCGTGCCCAGCCTCGCAAGGCTCCGCGCGCACGCGCGCAACGTGCCGTCGTAACTGGCGTTGGAAGGCAGGACCTTGCTGACCAGAAAGACCTCATGGCGACGCCCGGCGATAGCTTCGCCGGTGAGTTCCTCGGCTCGGCCGTTGCCATACATTTCCGCGGTGTCGATGTGCGTGAGACCGAGATCCATGCCCGCGCGCAGGGCCTCTACAGCGCGCCGCTCGCGGTCGCGGGAGCCTTCGATCATCCAGGTGCCTTGTCCGATGACAGGGACATTCACACCGGTCCAGCCGAATGCGCGTTGCGTCACGACGCCATTATCGCGCAGCCGCTCCCCATCCAGTATTGAGAGGTGAAACTCTTTATACTGGCAGTATGAAGCCGGTCCATGTATTCAATGTCATCCCTTCGTTGCCGGCCGCGCTCGAAGGCCTGCGCCAACTGGCGTACAACCTGCGCTGGGCTTGGAACCACGACACCATCGAACTTTTCCGCCGCTTGGACACCGACCTCTGGGAATCCACAAAGCACAACCCGGTGCTGATGTTGGGGACTATAGACCAGGCGCAACTGGAGGCCGCTGCCAAAGATGAGTCGTTCCTGGCCCAAGTGGATCGCCTGGTCGGAGAACTGAATTCCTACCTCTCGTCGGAATCCACCTGGTACCGCCGCACGTACGGCCAGACGGACGGACTGCTGGTGGCTTACTTCTCGGCCGAATTCGGATTGACGGAGTGCCTGTCCATATTTGCAGGCGGGCTGGGCGTGCTGGCCGGCGATCATCTGAAGTCGGCCAGCAATCTGGGTGTGCCACTGGTGGGCGTCGGCCTGCTGTACCAGCAAGGGTACTTTAGTCAGTACCTCAACGCCGCGGGATGGCAGCAGGAGTCCTACGAGGACAACGATTTTCAGACCCTTCCGCTGACCCGCGAACGCCGGGCCGACGGGAGCGCCGTGACGGTGGAAGTACCTTATCCCGGCCGTTCGGTGACGGCACAAGTGTGGAGAGCGCAAGCCGGCCGCGTATCGCTTTTCCTGCTGGATTCCAACCTCCCGGCCAACCGTCCCGAGGATCGCGTCATCACCTACCAGCTTTACGGCGGCGACCTTGAGATGCGGCTGAAACAGGAGATCCTCCTCGGCATCGGCGGGTATCGCGCCCTGGAAGCGCTGGGACTGGAGCCGACGGTGTACCACATGAACGAGGGGCACTCGGCATTCCTTGGGCTGGAGCGGGTGCGCAGGCTGAAAGAGAAACATGGTCTCTCCTTTCAGGAGGCGTGGGAAGAGGCGTCCGCGGGCCTGATCTTCACGAGCCACACGCCGGTACCGGCGGGGCACGATTACTTTCCGGCTTCCTTGATGGACCGTTACTTCGGGGATTACATCAACCGGCTGGGGATCGGCCGTGGGGAGTTCCTGGGGCTGGGCCGGCAGAATCCGGCCAACGACGGCGAAGAGTTCTGCATGACCGTGCTGGCGCTTCGCATGGCGGCCTCAAGCAATGGAGTCAGCAAGCTGCATGGGAAGGTCTCCCGGGCGATGTGGAAGTCCCTCTGGCCGGGTGTCCCCGAGGATGAGGTTCCCATCGGCCACGTCACCAACGGCGTGCATTTTCGCTCCTGGCTTTCTTTAGAGATGAACCAATTGTATGACCGGTATCTGGGGCCGAGGTGGCGGGTGGACGCCGATCCGAAACTCTGGCAGCGGGTGGAGGGCGTTCCGGCCGAGGAACTGTGGCGAACACACGAGCGCCGGCGGGTGCGCCTGGTGGCATTTACGAGGCGGTGTCTGCGGTTGCAGCTCCGGCGCCGCGGGGCGTCCCAGGCGGAGATCGACGCGGCCGACGAAGTACTCGACCCGGATGCGCTGACCATCGGCTTCGCGCGCCGCTTCGCCACCTACAAGCGGGCGACTCTGGTGCTGCGGGACGTCGAGCGCCTGGGGCGCATCCTCAACAATCCGGAGCGTCCGGTGCAGATTCTGTTTGCCGGCAAGGCCCATCCTCGCGACGACGCCGGAAAGCAGTTGATCCAGCGGATCATACGACTGGCGCAGCAGAAAGAATTTCGCCGCCGGATCGTGTTCCTCGAGGACTATGATACAGCCATGGCGCGGTCCCTGGTCCAGGGCTCGGACGTATGGCTCAACACTCCGCTGCGGCCCGAGGAGGCCAGTGGGACCAGCGGCATGAAGGCGCTGCCCAACGGCGTCATCAATCTGAGCATACTGGACGGCTGGTGGGACGAAGCCTGGAAGGGGGCGGCGGCCGACAATCAGTTTGTGGGGTGGGCCATCGGCCGCGGCGAGAGTTACGACAACGCCGAGTACCAGGACCAGGTGGAGTCGGCGGCCCTTTACGACCTGCTGGAACACGAAATCGTTCCTACCTTCTACGATCGGGGCGCCGATGGCGTGCCGCGGCGCTGGATCGCCAACATGAAAGCTTCCATCTCTCACTTGTGTCCAGAATTCAACATGCAACGCGTGCTCAAGCAGTACGCCGCCGACTTCTATGTGAAGGCGCACGAGAGATACCAACGGTTGGCGGCTGAGAAATCGGCGCGCGCCAGGGCGCTGGCGGCCTGGGTTTCGCGCATACGGGCGCATTGGTCCCAGGTCCGCGTCGAGCGCATTGCCGCATTGGCGGCCACGGAACTGGCTGTCGGCAGCCATATCCAGGTCCGGGCGTGGATCCGGCTGGGGACAATTTCCACCGATGAGGTCGCGGTGGAGCTATATCTGGGCCGGCTCAACTCCGGCGGCGAAATCACGGATGGCGTGGCGATTCCCATGCAGCCGGCCGGGCAGAGCCCGGAAGGATTTTATATCTTCGAGGCGGCCGCGGTGCCGTGCAACCAAAGCGGTCTGCACGGCTACACGGTGCGGGTCTTGCCCTTCCACGTTGACGAGGCCAAGGCCTTTCTGCCCGGAATCATCACATGGGCGGATGGGCAGTGAAAGCCGCCGGCAGAGGAATCGATTGGCGCTGGAGTGCCTCTAACACGATTATGCCCAGACTTGCACTCACTCTTGTTGCCTTGTTGTTGAGCACCCTTGCGGCGCAATCGCCGCAAGAACCAAACCCGCCCGCCGTAGGCGGCGACACACCCAGCCAAGCCCAAACGGCAAATCCGGCAGTCCCGGACAACGCCGCCTCCGCGCCCGGGGCGCGAAGCCCGGAAATGCAAGTGTCCCGGACCGACGCCGGGGCCGGAGAGAACGAGCGCAATGAGAACGTCGCGGTGAACCCGGTGGACATGGATCTCCTCAAAGATCTGCTGGTGCGGCTTGGCACGACGGCCACCCTGATTCCCCAATTCCTGCCGGAGATCGACTATTTCGGTTCGGAATACGGTGTCGCGCCCACCATCGGGCTGCACCCTCCGACGCGGGTTTGGCGCACGGTGCATGGGAGGGTGTATGAGTCCCATCAGAACAGCGTTTTCGGCGCGCGAGCCTTCTTTCAAGTGGGAGGGCTGAAGCCCGCGCACGATAACCAGTATGGCTTCGCGGTGGAAGCTGCCATCTGGCGCGGGGCCTTCATCTACGTCGATACGGGCCAGCAGAAGACCCGCGGCATGGTGAACGGGAATGTCCTGGTGCCTTTGCCCTCGGAAAGGACCCCGCTGGCCACCGACCCGACTCTGCGCGCCTACGTCCAGCTCATTCTCAACGCCTATCCGGATGAGGTCCCGAATCGCACCGACATCGATCCCCGGATGTTGAACACCAATTCTCCCCAGACTGTGAACGGGCAGAACTGGAACACCCGCTTCGACCAGCAGATCGGGAGCCGCGACCGGCTGGTGATTCAGTACCACTTGGTCGACTCGAAGGTGATCGCATTCCAATTGGTGGCTGGAGAGAACCCGGACACCACGAGCTGGTCGAACGACGGCCGCGTGACCTGGACCCGCGATTGGACCTCCTCCACATCGACAAGCGCCACGGTGGGTTTCGACCGGACGACCTCGCTGCTGGTCCCCTCGAAGGACAACCTGGGCCCCAGCATCTCCGTGCAAGGCTTGACGGGGCTCGGCCCGCCTCCGGACATACCCCAATACCGGGCCGATAACCTGTACCGCTACGGAGCCGAGATGCACCACAAGCACGGCACCCACGCGTTCGTCTTCGGGTTCGAGATTTCGCGGCGGCAATACAATGGATATCGGTCCGATTCCAGCCGCCCTTATATCAACTTCACAGCCAATGGCTCAAACGATGCCATCACCGAACTCAGGCTGGGCTTGCCCTATGCGATGGTCCTCTCCATCGGCGATATTTCGGGCGGATTTCGCAGTTGGGGTCCGTCTTTCTATGCCGGCGACACCTGGCATGCGAGCACGAATCTCACCGTGAGTTATGGGCTTCGCTACGAACCCAGCCCGGCTCCCAATGAAGTCAACCATCCCGGCGTCATCCCCTACGGATGCGACTGCAACAATGTGGCTCCGCAAGTGGGGCTCGCCTACCGGCTTCCCGGCGCTGCCGGCGTGTTGCGCGCGGGCTACGGGCTGCAGTATGGACCTATTCTTCCGTCTTCTTACGCCTGGATCCGCGGGAACCCACCGGCCAACCACATGCTCTCGCTCCAGCAGCCGAATCTGATCCAGGCCCTGACGCTCGCCAGCGGGGCGTCGCTCGCCGGAGCGACCCAGGGGCTCCCGTTCCTCACGGTTCTGGACTCCAACATGGTCAACCCGTATTCGCTCCAGTACAACCTCAGTTGGGAGCGGGAGTTGCGCGGATCCTGGCATGTGCAATTGGGTTTTGTCGGGAGCCAGACTTTCAAGATGATCATGCTGCGATCCATCAACCGCGGACTGATTGGGCCGGGAATAGACGTAACCGAAGACAACGTCGACGCGCGGCGGCCCAACCAGAACTACAGCTCCATTCGCTGGATCGGGAACGGCTCGAATGCCTTGTACGATGCCGCCATTGCCAGCATCTTCCTGCCACGTTGGAAAGGGCTGCATGTCGACGCCTCGTACTGGTTCAGCAAGGCCCTGGACGATGGCGCCGATTTCGCCGATCAAGGACCTTTGATGCAGGCCGACAGCCAGTGGGAGTATGAAACGCACAAAGACCTGAAGGGCCTCTCGGATTTCGATCAGCCGCAATCGTTCCGGGCGCGGCTCTCCTATGAGACTCCCACTTCCGCTTCGTCGAGACGCTGGGTTCGGGCTCTGGTCGGAGGCTGGAACATTTCGGCCATCGGATTGCTCAAGAGCGGGACGCCGTTTACCGTCTACACCGGTTCCGATGCGCCGGGGTACGGCAACGGGGACGGAACTCCCTGGGACCGGCCTAACCTGGTCAACCTTGCCGTCCTGGGCCGCACCATCGGCAATCCGGACACGTCGAGGCAGATGCTGCCGGCCTCCGCCTTCGCGTTCCTCCCGCTGGGAGCGATCGAGGGAAGCCTCGGCCGCAACACGTTTCGAAAGGGTCCCATCCGCAACGTCAACGCCTCGGTGTCGCGGCGGTTTCCGGTGTGGAGGGAGAAGCCATTGACTATCGGGGCCGAGTCCGTTAACCTCTTTAATACGGCGCAGTTCGCCGCGCCGGATTATTATCTGACCGATTCGAGCTTTGGGGCCATCACCAACACGTTGAACAACGGAAGAAGTGTCCGTCTGGCGGCCAGCTTTGAGTTCTGATACGCGGCGAAAGGGAGAACGAATGCCGGTCCGGAGGGCGTTGCTTGGTGCGCTCTTGCTGGCCTTGGCCGTGGTGTGCCGTGCGCAGGACGTGGCGCCGGAAGCCAAAACCGCCGATGCGACCGCGACAGCCGCGCCGTCAACACCGCTCCACAAGCCGATCTTGAAACGGCTGTTCAGCATGGAGGCTTTGACAGCCACGATTCCGGGCGCCATCTTGCAGCAGGTGCACGATTGGCCCGACGAATGGGGCAGGAAGCGATTGGGATTTGAAAAGCGTCTCGGCTCGCTCTACGCCCAGTTCGTTGTCGGAGTTCTGATTGAGGACGGCGTCAAAGCCATCCATCACGAGGATACGCGGTATCGCCGCCTGGGCCAGGGCAACTTCTTCAAGCGCACGGGCCACGTGATCACGGACACGGTGACAGCGCGCAAAGTCGATGGCAGCCGCACGGTGGCGCTATCGATGCCGGCTAACGCTTACGGAAGCTGGGCCATCGCGACGCTCTGGAGCCCGCGCGAGTTCCGCAACGCGGAATCCATCTTCGAATGGGGTACCGCGGGCGTGGGCGTCAGCGCCGGAACCAACCTGGCGAGAGAATTCTGGCCCGACCTGAAGGGCATCTTCCGCAAGAAAAAGTGAGCGGGATCTCAACACCGGCTCTCATGAGCGAAGGACGCGGTGGCCGGCGCTGCGAGCGGGATGGCGGTTGATGCGCCACACCAGGATGGCGCCGATGCTGTAGTTCCAGACCGATGCGATGAGGATGCCCGCCAGCGAGGCCAGAGCCCAGCGTACGCCGATCTCGAACAGACCGCTGGCGACGCGCAGGTTCAGATAGAGGCCCAGCGAGCAAGCCAGCGCGAACAAGGCCAGGCCATAGAGCCATGGCCAGCCGCGCAGGCGCCGGTCGCGGAAGGTGATCCGGTTGTTGCCGGCGTAGTTGAGTCCGATTACGAGCAGGCTGGAGGTCACCTGGGCGGTATCGAACGTCAGACGGCCGAAATAGAGCAAGAACCGGATGAGCAGCAACTGGGCGAGGACGCCGACGGCGCCGACCATGCCGAACAGAGCGTAGCGGACCGGGATCCATTCGCCCACGAGCTTGTCGAGCAGCAGCTCCAGGTATTCGAGCCCCACGACGAGGTCGAGCTTGCTATGGCCGTGGAGGCGGTTGCGAAAAGTGTAGCCAACCTCCTGGATGCGAACAGGGCGCTTAGAGGAGGCCAGCAGGTCGACCAGGATTTTGAAGCCTACGCAACTGAGGTTGCGGACGACTTCATCCAGGTAGTCGCGGCGCAAAGCGAAGAAGCCGCTCATGGGGTCGGAGACATCGGCGTGGCAGACCAGGGCGCTTAAGCGCCGCCCCAACTGGCTCAAAGCCACACGAGCCCACGAAAACTCTCCCATGCTGCCACCCTCACGATGGCGGGTACCGACGACGAGGTCGACGTCCGAGGTCTGGAGGCGCCGCAGCATGTCGGGCAGGACGGTTTCGTCGTGCTGCATGTCGCCGTCCATCACTGCCAGGTAGGGCGCGTTGCTGGCCATCATGCCCTCCACGACGGCCGAAGAGAGGCCGCGGCGATTGATGCGGTGCACCAGGCGCACGCGGGGGTCGGTGCGAGACAGCTCGAGCACCCGGCGGGCGGTGCCGTCAGGGGAATCGTCGTCCACGAAGATCAGCTCGAAGTCGATGCCTTGAAGGGCGGAAGAGACAGCGTCAACGGTGGGCTGAACGTTCTGGAACTCGTTGAACGTGGGGATCACGACGGCGAGTTCGGGCATGGTGGCTGAACCTCAAGCTGGAACCCGCTACTTGAATCCGCCGACGCGGCAGACCCTTAGCGAGTCATTGTGATAGGGACAGTCAAGGCCGAAGACTCCCGGTTGCTCCAGCACCAGCCAGTCGACTCCAAATCGTGCGTGCAACCGCTGGAAATCCTTCGCCCCAAAGTGCTCCCATCCCGACTGCGCCTGCACCTGCTCCAGCCACCGCGGCGCCAGGCGGGGCACTTGGGTCACGACCGAGGCGTCCTTGGTAACGTCCGCCAGACTGCTGCGTTCGGCCAGCGCGCGAAAGCTGTGAAAGTCCTCGCCGGGGCGTTCCATGTAGCCCGGGCCGATGGCGAAGAAGCTGGTGACGGGCGTGTTCCCGCGAATCCAAGCGAAGGCTTGCAACCACGGGTTGGAAGGGACGGCACCGGGAAACTCGATATGAGCGGAGGCGGAATAGGTCTGACGCTGCGCGAAAAACATGACTGCGGCAAGTGGCACAAACAGAACCGCCCAGCGCAGCCGCTTGGTGCGCTGGAGCATTTGCCCCAGCAGTCCACCCGCAAGCAGCACGAACAGCAGATAGAGCAAGTGCAGAAAGCGCATCGGTTGAAAGGACTCCAGGCGGGCGAGGTTCGGGGGAACCAATAGCACGATCGCCACACCGAGCTGGAAGAGCCCGTAGATGACCAGGCGTGTCGCCAGACGCGCCATCACGGGATTGCGGTCGCTTAACCCGATCCGGCGAAACCACCAAAGGAAGGCCAGCGGAGCAATGACGCCCAACCACTCATACCACTCCCAGCGCGAGAGGAAGTAGTACGTTCGCGTGTCGGCCGCTACGTACCAGGCTTTCGATACCGGCCCGAAAACCCAGCTCAAAGGCATCAGCACGAAAGCGGAGGCGCGGGCCGGCTCCGCCGCTGGTTTCCACATCAGGAGAAAGCAGAAAGAGATTCCGTAACAACTCATCATGGGGTGAAGCGCCATCGCCAGGACCAGCAACGCGCCGGCCAGCAGCCATTTCCGATCAAGAACGGCAAGGATGGCGGCGAGGATGGCCGCGGTCGCCATGGCGCGGGGATGAAGATTCTGGTCCACCAGGTACAGGGCCGTTCCAGCGACGGGCAGGGTCAGCAAAACCGCTACCAGCGTAACCCCGGACCAGTGCGCGCAGGTCTCCCGGAACAAGCGGCGGCCGATCTGCAAACATCCCCAGAGTATGCAGAAGATGGTCAGGGCATGCAGAACAAAAATGACGATCCCGGCGGGCACATGCGACAGGCGGATCAAAGCGGCGACCGCCTTGTCGAAAACGGTGGCCTGCAACTGGAGCGCGAAGAAGTCCGCGTCGTGAGGGTACAGCGCGGGCGCCAGATCGTGTTTGATGGCGGTGAGATACACGCCGTCGTCCTCGCACCCCGGATGATAGCCGGCGATCGCGAGGCCCAGCGCCGTAAGCCACAGGAGCGCGAAAATGTCGCGCAACAACGGATGGTTTTTCACCCGGATTTTGGTTTCTCCCTCCTGGGCGGCGTCAATCATAGGCTGATCGTTCGACTGCTTCCATTGTAGCCGTTTGTCTCACTTCTGCATCCCCAGCGACAACCGGCAGCTCGATGCCATAAACTGATACAAAGAGAGGAATCCGGCGCGCCCTTCGACGCCGCAACCCAGGCCATGCGGAACCTTTTCACCAGACGCGAAGTTCTGCAGTGCGCGGCGGCGCTGTGCGGCGTCCGGTCAGCCTGCGGTCAGGAGGCGCCGGTTTTTTCCACGGAGGTGAAAGTCGTAAATGTTCTGGCGACGGTGCGGAACAAAACCGGATCGCTGGTCGGCAATCTCAACCAGGACGATTTTTCGGTGTCCGAAGATGGCCGTCCGCAAACCATCCGCTATTTCGCGCGCGAGAGCGACTTGCCGCTGACGCTCGGCCTGCTGGTGGACACCAGCGGCAGCCAGCGGCGCGTATTGGACGCTGAGCGCGGCGCCAGTCTGGGCTTCCTGGATCAGGTGGTCCGAGAAAAAAAGGACCAGGTTTTCATCATGCAGTTCGACAGCGCCGTGCAGATTCGCCAGCCACTCACTTCCTCGGTCGGCAAATTGGACGATGCGCTGGCTTACGTGGACACGGAGACCCAGCGCCAGTTGCGTATGCAGCATGGCGGCGGCACTCTGCTTTACGATGCCGTGATCCAGGCGTCCGATGAGGTCATGCGAAAACTGACCGGCCGGAAAGCTCTGATCGTGCTCTCCGATGGCGTGGACCTCGGCAGCTACGGCACTCTGAAGGATGCGGTGGACGCTGCGCAGCGCGCCGACACGCTCATCTATTCCATTCTGTACTCCGACCCTGCCGCCTATGGACTTTTCGGAGGCCACGACGGCAAGCGCGCCTTGCAGCGCATGTCGAACGATAGCGGCGGCAGCTTTTTCGAGGTTTCGAGGGAGCAAACCGTAGATCGGATATTCGATATTCTGCAGGAGGAACTGCGCACCCAATACAATCTGGGCTATGTGTCGGACAAGCCGATTACCATCTCCGAGTTTCGTAACATCCAACTGACGGTCAGGCAAAAGGGCCTGGTGGTGCAAGCCCGCCATCAATACTGGGCTCACCGCTAGGCCGGGCTGGAGCGCGCTTCACTCGACGTTCTTTTTCGTAATCGCGTCGCCGTTCTTGACGGTGAGCTTCAAACCCGACAGATCCACGTTGCGCGCGTTTTCGATCACGAAGCCCTTGTCGGCCGTGATGTTGCACTTCTCGAACTTCACGTTCCGAATCGGGCTGCCGGCCAACCCGTGCATCATCCCCACGGTTTTCACCGTCCCCCTGACGTTGCGAATGGTCACGTTGCGCACTATCGGCAGCACCTTCGCGGGCGGTGCGATGGGCGGCACCATGCGCCACTCCATGTTGAACTCAAACGCCTGGCGAGTACCATTGAGCTGGATATCGCTGTAGGTGATGTTCTCCACCACGCCGCCGCGGCTGGGCTGGGTCTTGAACCGGATGGGCGCCGCGTTGTCGGAATCGGCCACGCAATGCCGTATGGTCACGTTGCGGATGCCGCCCGATGTCTCGCTGCCCATGGCCACCACGCTGCCTCCATGGTGGAAGCGGCTATTCTCGACGATGATGTCCTCCGAGGGCCGGTTGACGCGCAATCCGTCCTCGTCCTTGCCGGACTTGATGGTGATGGAGTCGTCGTTGTTGTCGATATCCACGTTACGCACGCGCACCTTGCGCGACGAGTCGATGTCGATGCCATCCGCGCTCGGAATGTTGTGGTCGCACCGGATCTCGATGCCATCCACGGTGACGTCCTGGGAGTACAGAATGTGCAGGCACCAGACGGCCTCCTGCCTCAATCGCAAGCGGGAAATCCGCACGCGCGTGCAATTCTGAAAGCAGATCATGCGCGGCCGTCCCAACCGGGGACCCTGCGGAGGCGCTCCGCGTCCGCGTCCAAACCCGCTTCGCTGCAACCAAAGGTCGCCAGACCCATCCACGGTGCCGTCGCCGCTGACATCCACGCGGTTCATGTCGGTGAAGTTCAGCAGCGCCGAGGTCCACTCCCGCTCGATGCCCTCCCAACGCGTTTTCACCTGCGGATAGTCGTTCTGCTCGACGGACCCTTTCAACGTGCCATTCTTCTCGATGAACAGATTCACTCCCTGTTTGAAGAACAGGGCGCCGGTGAGGAAGGTCCCGGCGGGCACCACGAGTGTGCCTCCGCCTTCCTTCGCCACTTTGTCAATCAACGATTGGATGGCTGGCGTGTTGGATGTCTTGCCGTCGCCCACGGCGCCAAAGCTGGTAATCACGAAACGCTTGGCCCCGCTGGCCGGAACCGCGGCTCCGATGGCCAGCAACGCCGCCACCGGAATCCGCCAACGAATGTTCTTCATGGGGTTGCCGCTCAGCGCGGTTCCAGGAACCGGGGACAAAACGGATACGGCACTTCCACCGGATTCCCCACGGGCGTCAGCTTCCCGGTAGCCTGGTCGATGCGAAACACCATTGCGACATTATTTCCGTGGTTCGTCACCACCATCCAGCGCCCCGCCCGATCCAGGTCGAAATTGCGCGGCGTCTTCCCTCCCGAGGGAACATACTCGACCGGCGTCAGCCGCCCGCTCTGGGCGTCGATCGCAAACACGGCGATGCTGTCGTGCCCCCGGTTCGACGCGTACAAGAACTTGCCGTTCGGATGCAGGGTGAGCTCGGAGCACGCGCTGTCGCCGTGGAAATCCGCGGGCAGCGTCGAAACCGTCTGCAGCTCTTTCAGCGTGCCGCGCGTCGAGTCCCAATCGAACTGAATGATGGTGCTCCCCATCTCGGTGATCAGGTACACCCAACGTCCGTTGGGATAAAACACCATGTGCCGCGCTCCGGACCCGGGCTTCACCGTGGCGAATGGCGGATCGTTAGGAGTGAGCGACCCGGTCTTGACGTCGAACCTGTACACGAACAGCTTATCCAATCCCAGGTCGGCCACCAGGACGAAGCGGTTGGTGAGATCCACGTGGATGGAGTGCGCGAACGCGTGCGATTGCCGCTGCGGGTTCACGCCATGTCCGGTGTGTTGCACAAACGCCGTGCGCTCGCCGATGCCGCCATCCGGCCGGAGCCTCCATGTGGCAATGTTCCCGCCGTCGTAATTCGCCACGAAGACGTATTGCCCGGTTCGGTCGAGGCTGATGTAACTCGGGTCGCCGCCGCCGGAAGGCACTTGGTTCAGTAGCGTCAGCCGCGCGGTCGCGCGGTCGATGGCGTAGGCGCTCACAAACCCCGTCGAGTTGCAGGTGTAGAGATGCTTCCCATCCGGTGCGATGATGAAATATGCCGGCGCCGGCGCTTCCAGCAGGAACTCCGGCTTGCTCAGCGCTCCGGTTGTGGTATCGAAATGCGCCAGCGAAAATCCTTTACCCGGACCCGCCACGTGCGTCCCGAAATACACAAACAGGTTTTCGCCGCGGGCCGCGTGTAGCAACGCGAAAGAAAGTACTCCGATTCGAAAGAAGCTCATCATAACCGTGTAATCTTAATCTCGCACACTCGCGCTGGGAACGGAGCGGCTAGACGGCAGTTGGGGAGATCGCTGGCATGAATGGTGCTGGAGGTGGGGGTCGAACCCACATGCTCAGTGAAGAGCGCGGGATTTTGAGTCCCGTGCGTCTGCCAGTTCCGCCACTCCAGCAAATTATTGAATCTGAACTACATAGCAGCTAATCGCGTTGCGCGTGCTGTGACGGTTCTTGTGGCTGTCCATCACTTTACTCTCTGGAGCGGAGCCGCCCGCTCAATCTTTCGCCGTTCGGCGCATTGCTCCAGTTTGTCCGCGGCGCCCTGCACATCCGCCTCACTGATGATATTATACCTGTCGAACACGCTTCGTGTCTTGTGGCCGCTGATGGACATCGCTATCGTGTCCGGAATGCCGGCGCACACCATGTTCCGCACGGCGGAGCGACGTAGATCGTGGAATAGTAACCCCTCCAGGCCAGCGCGCTGGCAAGCTCCCGGCCAGCCGTTCATGTGGCTGTCTACAGGGCGATTCAAACGCCCGTGAAAGACCCAAGGGCAGCCATCCGGGCAGGTTTCCTGCTGCTGCTTTAACCAGCAATCATGTCGCCGTAGATCGGCAGCACGCGGGCTTTCTTGCCCTTGGTTTGCCCCGCGGTCAACCGGATAGCGGCATTGGCAAAGTCCACCTGTTCCCAGCGTACCTTGCGCAGTTCGCCTTTGCGGGCGCCCGTGTGGAAATCTCTACCTGTCATGCTTGCTCCTTCGGCGCCGCGCCGGCTACCACCGCGCCGCCCCCAGTCGGAAGATTCCGGACAGGTCGAGCCGGAGTTGGTCAACGGAAACGCATACGGTGCGCTTTTGGTCTACCAGCCGCTCAGCATCCTTCCGCCGGAGTATTTGGGGCCGATTCACCACCGGATTGACTATGCGAACCCATCTCCGGTTGCCGCCCTTACCTCGGGGCTTCCCCACGCAGGCCTCTTGAGTATCCGGACTTACGGCCGGCGGCGCTCTCATTCCCGGATTGTCTTGCATCTCGATGTTCCTACAGGTAGCGTGACACAAGACAGGCTAGGTACAAAATAAATAAACAAACTGAAATGTGTGGGTTTTTCTAAATAATTGAACGGCGGCCACGTGGTCTCATTTTGAGCTCTAAAACTCCCATCGCTTTTGTGAGCCAGACGTACATAGCTTCCGTGGCAACGTGAGGGGATACAGGCTTGAGGTTCGCTACCAGTTCATCTTTAGTGTTTCCGCAGAGGACATATATAGCGGCAACCTCAATCTTCAAATCGAGGTTAACGGGAAATGAGGATTCGCTGGTTTGTGTTGGGGCGCAAGTTTACCAGTGGCCGCCTGCAGTTAAGCCGGCTTCACCGTCAAACTCGGAGACGTCCCCACCGATCGTTACGCCGTGCTGCTGCTGGGCGATGGGGATATTCTGGCGAGCAGCCGCAAAGCGTGAGAGTTGTGCATCCAGCCGAATATTATAAATAGCGCCCGTACGGCCTGATCGAACCCGGCCGCCTTGAATTGCGGCTGTTTCTTTGGTCTTGCCATGGCCACTCCTCAATGGCCTCGGTTCTGCGTGGCCGCCGCTGGTCGAGGAACCCGGCAGCCCCCGTCGGGTTGGCGGCCACTGAGGCTTGCGCCTCTACTGGGGTAGAGTGCGGTCGAACTCCCATATGCTCTCAACTATTTTTGGCTCAGGGCTGGCCAAGCCAAGGGGGGCCGTATCCTTGAGGCGGAGCGCCTGATGGGGTTGGTCCAAACCGTAGTGCGCCGGCACTTGGCGGCCTACATCCCCTCCGTCGTTCGCCAGCGGTCCCGTGTGGGCGTTGATGTACTACGCGATGGGACCAGAGACCCAGAGCGACTGGCTGTTGACGGTGAGCTCGTGCGCCTGGCTCATCGCGCGCTGCTCTGTTTGCAGCCACAAGAGCGAGATCTGCTGCGACGGATCTATATCGAAGAGGAAGCGGAGACCGAGATCCGCGCCGAATTAGGGCTGACCGAGAAACGGTTTCGGCTGACGAAATCCCGCGCCAAGTTGCGATTCGGGAGCCTGGTCAGGGCGGCAGCCGGCTGCCCGCGACCCCGCTATGGCCGATGCTGGATATCGGCATCCGCAATGGCGACCCACCACATCAGCGAAGACGACCTCGAACTCTACGTGACCGGCCGCCTGCCCGAAGCCCACGCCGCGCTGGTCGAGGAGCACCTCTTCGTGTGCGAGGAGTGCCGGGAGCGGCTCGCCGGGCGGGATGCGTACGTCGCTGCGGTACGGGAGGTGCCTTCAAGATAAGCGAGTCTGTGCTATCGGGCGACGTAGCGGTAAAGGACAGGGCCGTTCCGTGCCGCGGCGACCGATGTCAGATCCTGTGTCCGAGCGCGGAGCATCATGATCAACACTTCTGAAGGCAAGGACTCGTGAAATTTCGGCCGCGGTAGGTGGGCCAAATGGGAGGGGTCGACGGAACCCTGCCTCCGAATCCACATCTGCACTGGATCAACCGGAACATGTCCTTCCGGCGTCACGCTGAAGTTGTCGAAACGGGCAGCGCCTGGCCACGAAGCCGCCAATTCGAAATTGGCGTTCAAACCGGCCAAGGTCCACCAGACAAGTCGCTTGCGGTCGCGGTCGATCTCGACGACTGTCCCGTCCGGGGCGACTGCTGTGGCATAGTCCCTAAGCGAGGTGACCTGACTCTTTGCGCGGTTCGACCACCACGGGCGCACGCCCGAATCCAGGAGAACGGTACGGATGGCATGGCAGATTTGGTTAGAAAGCGGCTCTCTCTCCGAGCCAGCGCGATTTCCCGAACTCGTCGGCGGGTGTGACTTGTACGGTCTGATGCTCCCAATCTATGTGGCCCGCCTGCCATGAGCGGCCCGCAAGCGACAGAACTACGGGGCCGCCTCGCACACCGGTGAGGAAAGAGATCGGATGAACGGTACCGATCTCTTTCGTTCCCCAAAACATCGTGAACAACGAGGGGCCATTGAAGATCGAAAGCAGGGTGATGTAGTGCTTTGGACCGTACAGACGCTCCGCTTGATCCCCGACCATTAGGAGCCCGGAATCCGACGCCAGCAGGCACATCTCCAGCATGTGCCGGATGGGGGCGGCAGCCCCTCTTGTGGGGGGAGCCGCCAGCACGATGCGTGCCAGCGTTTTGGGCTGGCGCGCAGCGTGCGTGCGGCGTGGGGGGAACCCGCCCGCCCCGGCTTTCCCCCGGAGGGGGAAACGGGAAAAGGGGGCGTCCCAATCCCTTGCTGCCGCAGGCTAATCTCCTCACGCCGCCAGCCTCCGGTGACCAAGCGGCCGTGCTCCGCATCCGCGCTGAATGCCAGCCTGGGGATGCACAAGCTGCGCACTTTCGGTTTCGGCGCGGGTAAGCTGCCGGGCGCCCAGCGTGCCACTTCGTGAGGCCCGAACCCCACCGCCACCGCTCCCTCCAGAAGCTCGTACACCCGTACACTGCAGCCCGCCAGAGTATTCCGCCAGCGGCTCTTTTCGATTTGCAGAGTGCGGTTATCCAAGGCAATCGTGTTGTCCGGATTCACCCGCCGCTCGTGCTGGATCGAGAACACCCACGCCAGATCCTTCCGGCGTGTGCGCACAAACGCGCTGCCTTTGCCCGTGGCGACCACCGCAAAGCGCCGTTGAATTCCGCCCGGTACTCCTGGCGCAGAAACCGGTTGGCCTCCTCCACCGTGGCAATCTGGCGCAAGCGCAGCTCCTGTGGCAACCGCCCTTGCCAGGTGCGGCAGCCGCGTTCCATACGCCCGCGCTTTCGGGGAATACGCCGGAATCATCTTGATCCCCAGCTCTTGGAGCGCTCGTCCCAGTTGCGTCACTTGGTTCTCATCCACCTTGCCGCCCGTTTTGGGCGTGACGAAGAAATGGCTGACCCGATCACTGATCAGCGGCCGCTTTCCTGGCCTGTATCTTGTTATTACTGGAACGCCCGCGTTTTTCGACGGCCCTCAAGGAGTGCAGAAACTGCCGCAGTTGGCGCAGCGTTTGCACGCGGATTTCGGGTCCAATCCCCGCTTCGACAATCCCCGGGCGCCGCAAGTTCGCCTCCGGAACTTCGATTTACGTGAGTTGGTCGAGGTCGGAAGGAAGGTTCGGAACCTGTACGCGGACGGAATCCCGAACGGCGGGCACATTCACACGATCACCGACGACGCCTACCTGGAATTGCTGGCCAAAGCGCTGGCTGGGCGGCTGGGCGGCCATGAGGGGCTGGCGCCGCGGACTTCATCGTCCCCGGGGGCGCTTTCCTCGGGAAAGCGGTAGCGGTCGGCGGAGCCGGAGCGCCGCATCACGGTACCGCGCTCCATTACTTGGCCGTGATCGCTCGCAAAGATCGCAGTTCGCCGGGCCGTTTCGGCCTCGGCGAGGAGCGCGCGCAGGACCGGCACCTGGCTCAGCGACCAACGGAACGCGCGCTGGTCCGGTCCACCGAGTGAATCGTCTACCACGTTGATCACTACGCCCACCACGCGCCGCTGAGGGTTGCGAATCTCTTTGCGAGTGATCTCCCCCGCCAACTCGTCCTTGTGGAAGAGAACCGGCGGATAGCCGCTGCGCGATGCGCCTACCAGCGCCGGATTTTCCGCGAATCCGCGTCGCTCAACCTCCTGACCACCGGAAGCGAGTTTGCCGCAAAGCAGGCTGGCTCGGGAAAAGCCTGTCATCGAAGGCAGTGCGGAAAGGCCTGGCGGCAGCGGTTGGCCTTCCCGCCAACTCCAGAGCTGCGCGCCGCTCTGGACCAGTTCCTGGCTGAGTTCGCGTCATACGGCGATGCTCATCCCGTCCATCACGATTAGCAGAACGCGGTCTTTCGCCCACGGCGCCACCACGCGTTCGAGCACGCGCTCCACCGGGACCACGGTTTCGCCGAAAGAATCGCGCTGCACCGCTTCACCCAATTGGCGGCCGAAAAGCAAGTTCTCCTCGTCGCGGCGCTGCGCCGCGCGCTCGCACAAGGCTGCCCAGCTTCGGGCTGTTCCTTCCGGCTCGTCGCCGGCGGTCAGCGCCTGGCGCGCCCGCGCGCGGACCAGCGGGCCAATTCATGCGACTCCACCCCGCGCAAGCGCCCTTCGAATTCGAGTGGTCCAGCCTGGAGGCCCGCCCCACTAAACCGCTCCAGCCGCTGCGCGAACCCGGCAACCGACCATTTGTTGAGCCACGCCAGCGGCAGTGCACCGACCTTCTCCAGGATGCGGTCTGCCTCACCGACTTCGCGAGGACTGCGGCAATGTCACCCGCCGCGGCGCGGGCCGCGGCCCACTGTTCGGCGGCTTCGTTCCAGACACGCTGTGCCCAAGCATCGCGCCATTGCATGACGGAACTGGCCACGCACTTGCTCGCGACTGGTGGTTGACCGTGGAAAGGTCCGCCGGTTGCAAGAACAAGGCGCGCCGTTGCGCGCAATCGCGACCGAAATGGGCATCAGCGCGGCAACCGCCATGTGCATCGTGAGGTAGTTCCCGAGCGGTTTGGGCAGCAACGGCGCGGGCCAGCAAGCTCGATGTGCACAAGCCGTTCTTGCAGGAACGATTGACCGCCGGTGTGTGGAACGCGCAGGTCTTACTGCGCGAGATCCGTCAGCGCGGCTATGGGGGCGGCTACACCATTCTGAAGGACTGGTTGCACCCGCAACGCGCCGCGGCGAGTGCGGCGGCCGTCCGCCGGTTTGAGACGCCGCCCGGCAAGCAGGCGCAGGCCGACTGGGGCCACCTGGGATATCTCGACGTCGACGGCCGATCTCACCAGATCTGGGGTTCACCATCACGCTTGGGTACAGCCGCCGGTTGTGGGCGCAGGCGGCCTTGGATCAGAAACTGGGGACCCCCTGCGGATGCACGAGGCCGCCTTCCAGGAGTGGGGCGCGGTACCCGAAGAGATCCGGTACGACCGCATGCGGACGGTCTGGCTCGGCTCCGACGGCCGGGGCGAGGTCATCTGGCAGCCGGTGTTTGTGGATTTCGCGCGCTACTGGGGATTCAAGCCGCGGCTGTGCCGGCCGTATCGCGCGCAGACGAAGGATCATGCTTCATACTGCACCGCTTCCGTTCGATTTGAGGATACTTCACCAGCGCGATACTTCCTTAGACCCCAGGAACCTTTTCTGGGCAAGTCGGGACCCGGCAACTCGTAAAGGCACTCGC
>Ga0326727_10002086_pt1 | contig 70425 bp, 70 predicted proteins | sample MB2enrmetagenome_FD_207643 | JGI IMG/M metagenome (GOLD analysis project Ga0326727, IMG submission 207643) | Lab enriched peat soil microbial communities from McLean, Ithaca, NY, United States - MB29MY | ecosystem: Environmental > Terrestrial > Soil > Wetlands > Peat | place: USA: New York...
GTGACGGTCGTCCGGCCTTTCGCGATGGGTTCGACCCATCGTACCCGTTCTTCTTTGATGGTTTCTGCCATATGGATGGACATTCCTTGATTCTACGGAATCCGCCATATGTGTGTGCACATTACCTTAGGCACTTGACAATATACTATGTGTTATGGTAATATATATTCAGAAACTTAATTGGCAGCTATGCCTAAATAGCACGCGGTGTGTCCCATCGAAAGATGGGGTGTGTCGCAGGAGGAAATATGGAAAAGGAATTTGGTAGTGAGCTTGGTCTCGTGCATGAAGCAGTTATCACCGGACGCAAAGTGAATGCTGGCACGCGGTTCTGGAACGCCCTTGCGGAAAGCGAAAATACCTTCCGCATGATGGTTTCCGTCACGCAGCACGCCGCACTCTTGGAGCAGCATGGCATTGCACCGAACACGATTCCGTCTGAAAGCGATATCACGGAGTTCGCGTCATGGATCATGCGGCTCTTCCACGGATGCACCTGCCAAGGTCCTCAACTAGAAGACTATGCCGAGCTGAATATCCTTCCGGAAGGTTTCGCCTCGAAGGGGAAGGAAGATCAAGACAGGATCCTGGGCATGCTTCGGGAAGATGCCTTCGAACAAGTCCTAAAAATTGCGGCACAGAAACTCGCTGCAATGTCTATGGACATAAGCGAACTCCGCATGCTCGGCGTCAACTTCGGAAACGGCCCCTGTTTCTCTCAAAAGAAGCTGGCCGAAGCGCTCCTCCGTATCCGCGAAGAACGCATCGTGATCGCCAAGCTGAGCGAGCTTGCCGCACATCCGTTCGAAAAGTATTAATCAACAGGGCGACCCCACAAAGGTCGCCCTTTTCACGTTTAATACACCCCCCTCACTTCCGCTATCTCCCTCGAGAACTCAAAAGTTTCGATCGAGGAGCGTCGGCCATCCCTACCCCAGATCATCCCCGCCCACCTCGGTCTTTGGCACCAGGTTCGGGTCGGTGGGAAGCGCAAACGAGATCGTAGTGCCGCGATTGAGCTCGGATTCGGCCCAGATCTGGCCGCCGTGCGCGGCGATGATGCCTTTCGCGATGTAGAGGCCAAGGCCGGAGCCTTCGGTCTGGGTCTTGACGGCATTTTCGGCACGGAAGAATTTTTTGAACAAATTGGAGACGGCCTCGGGCGGGATGCCGATGCCCGTATCCTTCACGCTTACCACCACGTACGGCTTGTCCTGCATCTTGTCCGCCTTCACCGTCACTTCGCCATTCTCAACGTTGTAGCGAATGGCGTTTTCGAGTAAATTGGTGACGGCGAGCGACAGCCGCTTGGGATCGATCATCACATGCGGCAAAGCCTCAGACGGCCGATCGAAATAAAGCTTGATCCCCGCCTTCTGCGCGGCGGGCAGGACGTCCGCCAGCACCTTTGCGAGAAAATCGCTGACGTCCGCATCCTCAAATTGATAGCCGAACTGCGCGTCCTCCATTTTGGCGATATCGAGCAGATCCTCGATACGGCGCAAAAGACTCTGGCTCGCCGCGAGCGCATGGTCAAAGATCATCTTATTATTCTCATCCATTCCGCTGACGCTCGACAGCGATTGCAATGCCCAACTGATGTCCGTTACCGGCCCGCGCAGCTGGTGCGAGGCGACCGTCACAAACTCGCTCTTGGAACGCAAGGCCTGCACCTGCGCCGTGCGGTCACGCACGATCTTCATGAACGCGAGCGGATTGCCGCGCTCGTCCGGCACCGGCGTGGTGGTCACGCGGAACTCAAGCTCCGCCGGATCGGTAAAAGAAATATCCACGACCTGCGGATACTCACCTTCTTTGCTGTGCACGACAACACGCGGCGCGAGCGACGGAAACACGATTTGGGCGAGCGTCCGCCATCCCTCCGCTTCAACATCGCGCGGCGAGAGCACATGGCCGAGCACATTTTTTGCATCCAGCTTGAATATCCGCTCAGCCGCCGCATTAAAAAAGATAATACGGAAGTCCGCTTCGTATACGATCAACCCATCATTAATGCTGGCAAAGATGCCTTTCAGCTCGCTCCGCTCAACGCTTGTGTCGCGATCTTTCTTTGCGGAAAAATATACCGCCGTGGCGGCAAGGACGGCGATGACCAACAACAATCCGGCGGCGGCATACGACACCCACGGTGCCTGGAGATAAAAAATCAAAGCGGTCTCCACGACAACCAATGCGAGTAGCACCCACACGATCTGGAATTCCGGCCACTTGATGACGTCGGTAAATTTTGAGGCCTGCTTATTCAATATCACTTTATTATAACATCCTTAAAAGAGAGATGCCTGCGGCGCGGGAGGCGTCTTTTTTAGCTTCGGCTCGGATTTTATGGCGATTTTTTTCTCCGCCTCGGGGAAGAGCAGCCGCTTAAGCAGTGTCGCGAACCCCATCTTTTCAAAATACTTTGCTGCCGCGTCGGTATCTACGAACGGCGCAAGCTCGGCGATCGGTGGGATCTCGATCGGCGCATAGCGCTCGAGCGTCACGAGCACCTCCGAAAGCTCGGCTTCTTTTTTGAACGCGCCGAACCGTTCGCGGAGTTTTTTTATTTCCGCATCATCATTTGCCGTCGCGGCGCCATCGAGCTGTCTATACATTTCCTTCACCGTTCCGAATCGTTTAATCAGCTCAAGCGCCGTCTTCGGCCCAACGCCGGGCACTCCTTTGATGTTGTCCGATGAATCGCCGACCAGCGCCTTGTAATCCACCATCTGCTTCGGCGCGATGCCATACTTCTCGATCACCGCCTGCTCGGTATAGATCGTCGTGTCACTCACGCCCTTATTGAACGTCTGCACCACAAGCTTATCGCCTTCCACCATCTGTAAAGTATCGCGGTCACCGGTCAGGATCCTTACTTGCAGATCCGGCACCGTCTTGAATTCTTCCGCAAACGTCGCGATAAGATCGTCTGCCTCATACCCGGGCTTTTCAAACGTCTTGATGCCGAACGCCTCGAATAATTTATGTGCCTCTATTATTTGCGAGATCAGCTCATCCGGTGCCGGCGGACGCTGGGCTTTGTACTCAGCATATTTCTCGTCGCGGAACGTCGGCTCCGGTCGGTCAAACAACGCGGCGACGTAATCAGGCCGCTCGTCGCGCCATAATTTGAGGAGAATGCTCGCGATGCCGTAGATCGCGCCTGACGGCTTTCCTTCCGGCGTAGTGAACGGCGGCAGAGCGTGGAACGATCGGTGGATGATCGAGTTTGCGTCAATGAGAAGTAATTTTTTCATTTTATTTTACAGATGCGTTTTTATGAACGCCGGATGCGTCAGGCTAACTGTCCGCTCATTTTCCTTTTTACCATATTTGAATTTTATCCATACCGTATTTTTAGGAAGAAACTTTTTCGCTTGCTCCGGCCATTCAATCAGAACGATGTTCCCGGGCTCATTAAGAATGACATCGAGTTCAAGCGTGGCAAGATGTTCCGGTTTTTTCAAGCGGTATGCGTCAATATGAAAAACATTTTTGAATTTTTTGCCAGACAACCGATGCCGCCGCATTAATACAAACGTCGGGCTCGTCGCTCGTTTTTTTGATCCCAGCCCTTTTAAGAATCCTTGCGTGAAAGTTGTTTTGCCCGCGCCAAGATCGCCTTGGAGCGCGAATACCGTGGCGCCATTTTTTGCCGCCACACCGCGCGTAAGCGTGCGCGCGATATCACACCCCACCTTCTTTGTCTCCTCCGAAGAAGAAGTTCGATATGTTCCGGTTTTTTTGAATGACATAGATAAAGAATAACAGAAAGAACGATGCGACGCCCATCATGAGCCCTACGAACCCCACGGGTGAAAGTTGTGGCGAGAGCGGGACACCAAATGAATAATCATTCACATGCACCGCCACGTCGATCGTCTTGTTCGCCGCGCCGGGCGTGGGATACTCGAACGCAAAGTGCGTGATCGATGCAGCACCATAGTCCACGCGCGAGTAGCTCTTCCCTTCCGGCGCCACGCCGGTAAAACTCGCATAGTCCACCGCCTGCCCGTCCGGACCATATAACAATACTTCCCCGTTGGTATTTTTTAAAGTCAGTTTGTCCTGCGCGTGTTTCAAAACCAGATAGCCACCAGGCGAGATGGCATAGCCGTCGAGCTTGAATCTTTTCTTTGCGCCATCGCTTAGCGAATAACGGTCGAGATTTACGCTCATCGCACCGCTATTATAGAGCTCGATAAATTCGCCGGTCGCGTCGTTGCCGACCGGATTGGGAAACCATTCGTTGATGTAGAGCATGAATAAAGAATAGCGCCGCTGGATTAAAACAAAATAAAATTGACGGGGCGCTGTTTATCGTCCACTATACTATTAGTACGTGCTTTGCTTCCCGAGGGAGGCGAAGGGAAAGGATCCAAAATGAAAGATAGGATGGTCGCTGTTGCTTTGTTCGCGCTGACGCTCCTTTTTTTTACTGTTGCCTTCCCGCCCCACAGGGATGGAAAGCGGGAGATGGATCAGTATGCGGTGGTCGCCCACCCATGGGCGTTCAACAACATAAGCCTGCCAAGAATTGGCAGACCCCACAAAGACGAGTCGATCTCGCATCCGAGCGATGAGATTTCTTACGAGCTCCCTCCGAGCGAAATGCAAGTACTATCGGCGATAGGGGGCATGCATGAAATGAGAGATTTCAGTTTGAATGGGTGGTTGATAACATTCGCGGTGGTAAGTCTGGAAAGTAGTCCGGACGAAACGAAGGGCGTGTATCGCGCAATCGCTGAACGACCGGGGAAAACGCGATATGCTTACCGGATATCTCAGGCTCAAACACGTTCACCGGCAGCATTCTTGATCGTCGTCGAACCGCCCTTACCCATCGGCACATGTGCCGATGGCACAGAACCAAACGGCGGATACTGCGACGACAGAAGCAACCCACGATAACTCGAACTCGGCAAAATGGTTGGATCGAAAGATCCAACCATTTTTTTGATTACCGACAATCACGCCCGCGCGCTTTTGCACCTTTTCCGCGTGGAAGTTTAGCGCTACAATACCAATTGTTATGGCAGAAAATCAGGAACCGCCGCATCCGGAAAGAAACTACACCAAACATCGCCGCCACGCAGCGATATTTTTTCGAATAATAATTTATATTTTTGCCGCCGTCGGATTTGTTCTCGTTGGAGGATATACCGCAGTGCGTCTTCACCTCACTGATGTAAGCGGGTCGACCGATCTGAATGACCGCTATTTTACCGCGTTACACTCCCAGAATAATGATCTCGCCGCCGTAAAAACCGCGAGCGGTACCGCATCGTTCGGCGAGCTCTCCCTTTGGTGTAAATTATTCGCGCTCAAAAACGATTCGCCCACCGATGCGGCGCGTGTTCTTGGCGCATACCAGAAAACAAATTCTCCGGCGCTCGCGCTCAGCATGATCGAAAGCATCAATGAGCGCATCGCGACCGGCACGCTGCTGCAAAACGATTTCGCCGCGTGCGATGCCGAGTGGCTTAACGTTGCTATCGCCCCCACGGCGTCGGGAACGGTCGCAACGGCAAGCGTCTATCCTTGGATGAACACTCCCGAGTGGTCAACGCTCTCGCAAGCGATACGAAAAGATGCGCCGGTAATAAATAATGTGTCCGCCGAAACCGGCGTCTCGCCGCGCATGATCGCCGCACAGCTCGTCGGCGAACAAATGCGCCTCTATAACACCGAGCGCGAACTTTACAAATCGGCGTTCGCGCCGCTCAACATCCTCGGCAGTGAAACGCAATTTTCGCTGGGCGTCGCGGGCATTAAGACCGAAACCGCGATTGCGATCGAAAACAATCTTGATAATCCATCGTCCGATTATTATCCCGGCGACGCCTACGCACATCTTCTCGACTTCAAAACGTCGGATCACAACACTGAGCGCTACGATCGCATCACCGATGAGCATGATCATTATTATTCCTATCTCTATGCCGCGCTCTTTATAAAAGAAGCGGAATCACAGTGGGCAAGGGCGGGATATGATATTTCGCAACGCCCGGAGATTGTAAGTACGCTGTATAACATCGGCTTCGCTGGGTCACATCCAAACGCCGATCCTCACGTCGGCGGCGCGACCATCGTTATCGCAAGCACCACCTATACGTTTGGCTCGCTCGGCTATGACTTCTATTATTCCGGCGAGCTCGAAGATGTTTTGCCTTACAACAGCTCCTCGTAGCCCTTTATCTTCAAGTGCCGATACGCTGCGGGCAACACGATGCGCCCAGCGGAAGAACGCTGAAGAAAGCCCAAGGTCATCAAATACGGCTCGTAAATGTCCTCAATAGCACCGCGGTCCTGCGCAAGTGCCGCGGCAATCGTATTGATGCCAACGGGGCCGCCGTGGAATTTCTCAATAATGGTCATTAAAAGCTCGCGGTCTTGCGGCTCAAGCCCTACCTCATCGATTTCCAGCATCGCGAGCGTCTTGCGCGCCGCATCCTCGTCGATCACGCTCTCGCCGTGCACTTCGGCAAAGTCGCGCGCGCGACGGAGCAGACGGTTGGCAACGCGCGGCGTCCCGCGCGACGCGCGCGCGAGGATGTCGATCGCCTCGGGCTTTGCCTCCACATTTAAAATCGCCGCAGACCGCTTTAATATCTTTTTAATATCATCCGGCGTGTAATAGCCGAGGCGTAACGTTGCGCCAAAGCGCGAACGCAACGGTTGTGACAAAAGATTTTCGCGCGTCGTCGCCGCGATCAGCGTGAATGGTGGCAAATCGAGCGAAAGCGTTCGCGCGGACGGCCCCTTGCCGACCACCAGATGTAATTTACGCGCTTCCATCGCCGGATAGAGAACTTCTTCGATCATCGGATTGATGCGATGCGCTTCGTCGATGAATAAAATTTCTCCGGGCGAAAGATTGGTGAGCACCGCAGCGAGGTCGCCCGCCTTCTCAAGCGCCGGGCCGGAAGTGGTTTTTATCATTCCACCCAACTCGCGCGCAACGAGATAGGCAAGTGTTGTTTTACCAAGACCCGCCGGTCCGGAAAATAAAAGATGGTCGGCGGACTCGCCGCGCTTCTTCGCGGCGCTCAAGAGCGTTTTTAAATTGTCTTTTATTTTTTCCTGACCGATATATTCATCCCACTCGGTGGGCCGGAGGGTAAGATCGATATTTGGGTCTTCGGGGTTATTAGTATGAGGTGTTTTGGGCATGGGTGGTTGTGGATTTCGTGTGGATAAGCTGGGTCTTGACAAATAATTTTCTATATGCTAACATATCCAAGTGCTCAATAAATATGGGCTGGTAGCAAATTCAAATCTGGGGGCGGGAGTTATTTCTAAAAACTACAGGATGAACCGGTTCCGGCTGGTGCACTCCTTTGAGTAATTCTAGCCTCTTTTATCTTTAGATAGAAGAGATCATTATCCTTTCGCGAGGAATTGCCCCCAGGTCTGAGTTTACTACCTTTGATTTCTAAAAATAAGCGTCCGCGCTTATTTTTTATTTTAATGAGCAAGCGTGGTGATCCTGCCTTATATTTTCACCAAACCAAGTCTCCCGTGGCGCCTATCACCTCTTCGAATGTCGTCTTCCCTTCGAGCACCTTCAATATCCCATCCTGCTGCATCGTGACCATTTCCTGCCGCGCGGCAACCTCGCGCAACGAAACCTCGGAGGCTTCCTTTAAGATGGTCTTTTCCAAATCACCGCCGCCCTCCAAAAATTCAAACACGCCCACGCGACCTTTGTACCCAATACCGTTGCATTTTTCACATCCGACCGGCGCGTATATCTTATAGTTGTCATATACCTTTTTGTCCACCTTTGTCGGCAATGCGTCGAGGAGCTTTTTGATCTTCTCTGCTGTCGCCGCATCCACGTCCGTAACTTTTTTGCACTCCTTGCATAACACGCGCACCAGGCGCTGGGCGATTGCGAGCGAAAGCGCTGGCCCGATGCTTACCGCTTTGACGCCAAGATTGATCAGACGCGGCACCGCGCCCACGGCATCGTTCGTATGCAAGGTGGACAACACCAAGTGTCCGGTCAACGCCGCCTCGAGCGCAATGTCCGCCGTTTCAAGGTCGCGTATTTCGCCGACGAGGATCACGTCCGGATCCTGACGGACGATGGCGCGCAGTCCGTTCCCAAAGGTATATCCCGCCTCCTCATTGATCTGCGTCTGTTCCACGCCCTCGATGCGGTACTCGATCGGATCCTCAAGGGTGATGATCTTCATCGTCGGATCGTTCATGGTGCGCAGGAACGCGTAGAGCGTCGTCGTCTTTCCGGAACCGGTCGGGCCGGTGTTCAATATAAGTCCGTTCGGCTGGGATATTTTTTTCATGACCAACGCGAGATTGTCCGCGCGAAGCCCGAGCTGCGGCAAGGTGACCATCGTCGCCGCCGGATCCAGAATTCTCATGACGATAGTCTCTCCAAAATCCGCGGGGATCACCGCCACGCGCATCTCGATGTCTTTATCGCCAAGCCCGATGGTAAACCGACCGTCCTGCGCCGCATCGCGCACATTCAGTTTCATCTCGGAAAGCAGCTTGATGCGCGACACAAACGTGCGATAGGCATCAAGCGGAATGTCGTCAAAGATGTCGTGCAACAGCCCATCAATGCGAAAACGGATCTTCGCTTTCTTCTCGCCCGCCTCGGTGTGAATATCCGATGTGCGCAATCCCATTGCGCCTCCCAACATGATCTCAATGAGCGCGACCGGAGAAACGTTCTCGAGCGGCAAGGAAGCGATCTCCTTATGCACGGCATCGATGGTCGTCAACCGCGTCTTCAGTTCATTAAGCCGCTCTTCCGTGATGGTGATCTTCCCGGTGATCGTCCCCGTCTCCGGCTTGATGAACTGGTAAAAATGCCACGCCGTTTCCATGCTTGACGGCGAGACAACGACGGTCTTCACTTCGTATTTTTTTGCCGCCAATTCTTCTGCGGCTTTTTTTGTCGCAGGCAATTCGGGGTCGACAGCCGCGAGCGCCACCTGATTCGATTTCAATTCAATGACCGCAACTTTCGCATCCCTTGCCTCCGCCTCGGGCAATATTCTCACCGCGTCGAGCGACACGGAGACCTTCGCCAGATCCGCATAGGAAAGCCCGAGCTTCTCCGCAAGCCGCTGCGCAGCGCGTTCCTCGCCCTCGCGGTGAAGTTTTGCAAGCTTCTCCTTAAGGTCATTCTGGGGTGCATCGAGCATTTGCTATGATGATACCGCGTTAAAAGATACCTCTCAAGCGCTATTGATTTTTAATAAATATGATATATCATAAGGGTATGAGCAAATCTCTTGAATATCAATCGGGAGAAGAGGTGGCGGAGTCCGCAGAACAACTGGCGGAGGATCGCGAGGAGATCCTAGAAAGTCAAGGGGAAGGCCTCACGATGGAATATAACGGCATCCACCTGGGTGATTCTGTAAAAGTTTTACGAACCGGCGGTGCGATCGAGGGCGATTGGAATTTTTTAGGACAGGGCAAGAATGGGCGCATTATTGTCGAGAAATATATCAACGGCGAGTTGATGGTAAAGAAAATTTCTCCAAGTGATTTTGATAAATATCAAACACTCCCGCTTTCAAATCAGCATAGGGCCGTAGCGATTAAAGGAGAAGAGCTCGCTAGGTTGAGGCAACTGCGTGCAGAAATTTCTCAAGGAGGTTCCGAAAAGGAGAATGGGTACGCTGCGGAACAATCACCGGAGCTTATAGCGACAATACGATCGGCACAAAGCGTTGAACAATTAAAGGCACTGCTAGAAAATTCGGAACAGGGATTTGAAGGCGCTAATGTTAATCATATTATTGCCAGCATCGGCGAACTCCAAGAGCTTTCAAAAAAAACGAAAATAAATGGCGAGGCGTGGTCGAAAAGATGGAATGAGATTTTTGATCAAGAAAGCGGCGGGTATTCCGGTTCTAAAGAAATGACCGCGCTGAGGGGAAAATTGAACGAGCTATTTACAAAAGAAGCGAAGGAGCATAAGAAAAATAACTCTCTTGGTAGTAGGGTTAAGAGATTTTTGGGGCGTGGCGAGTAAAAAAATAACCGGATAATTGAATCTTAACGTAATGCGTGGGCTTTTTTTTGCGTGCGCGCGGCGATATAATGCTCGTAAGAATACAATATCATGTCAGGACATTCGCACTGGGCGGGAATAAAACATAAAAAGGAGATCACCGATAAGAAGCGGGCGAAGATCTTTTCTAAATCGCTCAAGCTGATCTCGGCGGCGGCGCATACGGAACCGAACCCGGACTTCAATCCCCGGCTGCGCACCGCGGTCGCAAAAGCGCGCGAGGCAGGCGTGCCGGCAGATACCATTGATCGTGCCATCAAACGAGCCGCTGATCCGGTGGAAAAACTGGAGGAATTATTATATGAGGCATACGGACCGAGCGGCGCGGCGATCCTTATCGCCGCCATCAGTGACAATCGCAACCGCACCGCCCAGGAGATAAAAACTATTTTGCGCGATCATAACGGCAAGTGGGCGGAGTCCGGAAGCGTGCAATGGGCATTTGAATCAGTAAATATGCCGGATGGAGCGGGCATTGAATGGATCTCAAAATTTCCGCAAGATATCGCCGCCGAAGAAGAAAAACAAAAACTCGCCGATCTTCTTGATACGCTCGAAGAGAACGATGATGTTCAAGATGTCTATACTAATATTAATTTTTAATGAAATTTTCATTTTATGATTGCACTTGGTATTGACCCGGGAACCCGGCGGATAGGATACGGCGTGGTGGAGTGTAACGGCTCGACCGTTGCTTATGTGACCGCGGGAATTCTCACCATCACCTCGACTGATGATGTGCCGGCGCTTGAAGAAACCAAAAAGGGCATTGACGCGCTCATTAAAAAACATAAGCCGGATATGGTAGCTATTGAAAAATTGTTCTTTGCAAAAAACACCAAAACCGCGCTCGCGGTAGCGCAGGCGCGCGGCGTCATCCTCCTTGCAACAAAAGAGCGCGGTGTTCGTATAAAGGAATACACTCCAAACGAAGTGAAGTCCGGGGTGGCGGGATACGGTATGGCGGATAAAAAAGCGGTGCTTAAAATGGTGCGGCTCATTCTCGGCAAACAAGATCTTAAGGTAATCGACGATGCGAGCGACGCGCTCGCGCTCGCGATTTTATCCACAGGAGACCACTTACTTGACAGCGCGTGATGATACAATATACTGGTTGAAAATAAAAAAGGTCGTGAAATATTAGTAATTATGGTAACTGAATTATTTGCATTAAAACTTGAATTCCGTGGATTGAGCGATGAGGATCCGGATGAAATAACCATCGACAGCCCCGATGCGGATGATGAAGATGACGAGGGGGATGATCTCCTTGACGGCAGTGATAGCGATGATAGCGCGCCCGATAGTGGCGAGCCTACGGAATAACAACAACAACAAATACCCCTCTTCTTTTTTGGTTTAGATATAAGAATAACGGTCCAAAAGAAGAGGGGTATTTTTTATGTTTAAAAAGAAGGAAAAGGAAGAAAGATACAAGAAAAATACGAAAAGAGGTAAAATAAAGGGGCGTTTTTATGAATAACGATCTTAAAAATCTTCATCGCCCAGGAAAAAAGAAACGGTGCATTAAAACTCTACAGATAGCGGGCGTTGTCGTGGCGGCGGGTGCAATCATCCTCTGTTTAGTGGTGCTTTATTTTGCAAAAACCGTGCCGTCCATTCAAGAGATCGGCGCCCAACAGATCGGCCAATCTACAAAGATCTATGACCGTACCGGCACCGTACTTCTTTATGACGTGGATAATGGACAACACCGGACACTTGTGCCATTCGATGAAATTCCGCAGAGCGTCAAGGATGCCACGATTGCCATTGAGGATCAGAATTTTTACAATGAGCCGGCGTTCGACATGAAAGGAATCCTCCGCGCACTCTTCGTGGATGTCACCACTCACTCGTTTGCCGAGGGCGGATCGACGCTTACCCAACAACTCGCGCGCACCGCGTTCCTTACCCTCGACCAAACGCTTTCACGAAAGATCAAAGAATTCGTTCTTGCTGTTAAGTTGAATGAATACTACTCCAAAGACCAAATTCTCGCGCTCTATCTCAACGAGGTTCCTTACGGCCCGAATATTTCCGGCGTGGGAGAAGCGGCACAAGATTATTTTGGTATGCCGGTAAGCCAGCTCAATATCGCGCAGAGCGCAGTGCTTGCCGCACTTCCCCAGGCACCGACCTATTATTCTCCCTATGGCACCCACGTGAGCGAATTACTCCAACGCCAGCAGCTGGTACTCCAACAAATGTATAACACCGGCAAGATCACGAAGGCACAGCTTACTGCCGCGCAAAATTTTAAAATCACTTTCCAGCCGCAGACCGCGAGCGGATCGGGAATACGCGCGCCGCACTTTGTGATGGCGGTGGAAAACTATCTCGTGCAAAAATATGGCGAGAACGAGGTGGATAACGGCGGGCTTAAAGTGATCACCACCCTCAATTGGACGATGCAGCAGCAGGCGGAAGCGGCGGTCACTGCGGGCGTCGCGCGCAACACACAGCTCTACCAATCAACAAACGCTGCACTCGTCGCCCAAGACCCCGCCACGGGTCAAATTTTGGCGCTGGTAGGGTCTGCAAACTACTTTGACGCCGGTAATGACGGCAATTTCGACGTGGCAACCCAGGGGCTTCGCCAGCCAGGTTCATCGCTCAAACCATTCGTCTATATGACTGCTTTCCAGATGGGGTATACGCCCGATACGGTACTTTTTGACGTCCCCACGGAGTTTAGCACCGACGCCGAATGCCCCGCAGTCCCCGATTTCAATTCAACCGACAAGAATTGTTTTCACCCGCAGGATTTTGAGGGAACGTTTGCGGGGCCGCTCACCATCACCGATGCGCTTGCGCAATCGGTAAATGTGCCGGCAGTAAAAGCGCTCTATCTTGTGGGTGAACAGAACGCGATCCAAAACATGACCAACTTTGGCATCAGCACCTTTGGCAACCCTTCGCAATACGGACTCTCGCTTGTACTCGGCGGCGGCGCGGTAAAACTCATTGATCTTACCGAGGCATATTCCGTTCTCGCGGATCAGGGGGTTAAGCACGCGCAGTCGATGATCCTTTCCGTGCAAGATGCGAATGGTAACACACTGGAGTCATATCAAGACCAAACATCGCAGGTGGCGGATGCACAATCGATAAATTTGATTAATGATATTTTGTCCGACGCTGCCGCGCGCGCGCCGCTGATGGGCGGGAGCCAAGGTCTTACCGTCTTCCCCGGCTACGACGTGGCGCTTAAGACCGGAACATCAAATAATTACACCGATGCATGGGCGATGGGCTACTCGCCGTCGCTCGTCGTCGGCGTATGGGCAGGAAATAATAATAACGCGCCGATGCAGAAGTCAGGATCCAGTATTTTGGCGGCGGTGCCGATGTGGAGCGCGTTTATGACACAAGCATTGCCCGAAGTGCCGAACACCACTTTCACCCCGCCAGGTCCTGTGAACGCCTCTAAGCCGGTCTTCAACGGGCAATATGTGGTCAATGGGCAGGTACACGACATCCTTTACTATGTCGACAAGAACGACCCCACCGGATCAGATCCTTCTAACCCAGCAATGGATCCTGAATATAATAATTGGGAGTTAGGAGTTGAGAATTGGGCGCGCGCGAACGGATATGGGGACTAATCTCCGGCACTAGCGCATTACTATTTGAAGGTCGCGTATTTTTCTGCTGAAAAAGACCCGACCTCTGGAGGGTATACAAAGCTAAGACTTAAGTATCGGCTTGAGAACGTAAAAATAAGAAGTATCGCTCGCGGCGCGAATGAGCGCCGGCCCTGCGTCTTCCTGTAGCCCCAGAAACACCTCCTCTGTTTTAATACCCTTCATTGGGTCGGAGAGGTAGCGCCAGTTGAAAAAAACTTCCAGAATATCGCCCTGTATTTTTGCCGGGAGAATATTATTATTCTCGCCAAGCGCCTGATCCGCGGAGCTGATCTCAATCGCTTTTTTGTTTTGATGGATATTTATCTTGACCTCGCTATTCTTCTGCCCGAACACACCCGCGAGTTTTATCGCATTTAAGAACTCATCGCGATCCACCACGATCTCCGCCGCGAACTCGTGCGGCACGATCGCCGAATAATCCGGAAAAGCGCCCTCTACCAACCGTGAGATCATCTCTGTTTGATCGGTCTTGAACAACACCTGATTCTCGTCCTGATAAATCCGCACCACTTCGTCGTCGCGCATAATGCGGGCAATTTCAAGACTTGTGCGTAATGGAATAAGCATCTTGAATGGCTCTTTCTTTTTTATCACAAAAAGATTTGAGGGAATGGACCGTTCCGCCAAACGAAATCCATCTGTTGACGCGAGCACTAAATTTTCTAGTGAAAAATTAAATAAGACGCTGTTTAATTCCGGCCGCAAATCGGAATACTGCGAAGCGACCGTGACCTGTTGGATCGCCTCCTTGAGAAACGCGCTCTTGATCTCAATATAGCTCTCTGTGTTTTTTATTTTCGGAGTGATGGGAAAATCTTCCGGCGACATCCCATTAATCACCGCACTGTAATTATCCGTTGCGATCTCCAGATTATTTTCCTTCTTCTCAAAATTCAATCGGTCGCTCTGGATATTCCCAATAAGGCTCGCAAAAAGCGCGAGAGGTATCGTCACCCTCCCATCCTCGATCACCTTCCCGGCAACACGATGTGTGATCGCGATCTCCAAATTGGTGGCAGAAAAGGTAATAGTATTGTTCTCCGCCTCAACGAGGATATTTTTTAATATCGGCAAGTTGGTATTTTCTCCAACTGCCTTTTCAATAACCGAGATCGCATCTTTAATGTTTGAACGGATCGCAATAAATTTCATCTCTTAATTATAAATTTATATTAAATACTTTTTATTAGAGTTGTTATTAGTAAGGCGCTTTTCTGGGGATAAAAATTATTTAATCAACTCTTAATTATCTTTTTTATCCATCGCCGTGGGGATAAGCGCGGGATTAACTCTTATAAATCATATCCTTTATGGTTAATATCTTTTGATTAAGCGCGGGATTTCGGTTGATTTCATGGTTGATCTTTTCATAGGAGTGGATGGCGGTGGTGTGATCTCTCCCCAGCTTCTCACCAATATATGGATAGGAAAGCTCCGAGATATCCCGAAGAAGATAGATGGCGATCTGGCGCGGTTCCACCACCTCCTTGCGGCGATTGTGGCTTACAAGGTCCTCCACGGCGATATTAAAGAACTCTGCGACTGATTTTAATATTTGGGCGTCGCTGACGCGCTTGGAGAGGTTTTGGGTCACCTTCTCGATGATCTCCTCGGCCGCTTTCACGGTGATCACCGTCTGTTTTCGCTCCTCATGGAATATGATCTTTTTAAGAACACCCTCCAATTCGCGGATATTCTTCCGGAGGCGCTTGGCGATGAGGTCGATCACGTCATCGGGAAGCCGTCGGTTCATCTCTTGAAGCTTACTGCGGACGATCGCGACACGCATCTCGTATTCCGGATAGGAAACATCAGCGATAAGACCGCCCTCAAAGCGCGAGCGGAGGCGTTCTTCGAGGGTTGGCAGGGATTGTGGCGGCCGATCGGATGAAATGATGATCTGCTTGTCGTTTTCGTAAAGTGTGTTGAAAGTATGGAAGAATTCTTCCTCTGTTTTTTCTTTTCCGCCTATAAATTGGATATCGTCGATGATCAACACATCGACATCGCGATATTTCTTCTTCACGCTCTCGATGCGGTCATTCCTCAATCCCCACACGATGTCGCGTGTGAATTGTTCCGAGGAAACATATTTTGTTTTTATTTTCCCTTTATATTTTGTCGTGAGCTCATTGCCGATCGCTTGAATGAGGTGGGTCTTTCCGAGGCCGACGCCGCCATAAATAAAGAATGGATTGTATTTTTTACCCGGTCCTTCGGTGATCGCGGTTGCGGCGGCGAAAGCGAGTTCGTTCGACGGGCCTACCACAAACGATGCGAGGGTATATTTTGGGTTAAGCCCCGTTTCCGGGTCGGTCTTATTGAACTCAAGCTCAGCGGTGGCGTTCTGTGACGTGTTATTTTGATCGGTCGGCGCTTTATCAAAAAAGGTATTTTTATTTCCTACCACGAATTCGATTTTTTTGACCGATGTGTCCATGTTACGGACGATGCCGATGATGTTTTTCTGATATTTTTCCTCCACCCACGTCTTCGCAAAATTACTCGGGAGCGCGATACGTAGGGTATCATCTTTTTTATCGATCGGCCGGCTATTTTTTAACCACGTCGCAAAGTGCGCCTTCGTCAGCTGAACCTCCATCTCCCCCAACGTCGACTGCCACATTTGTTCAAGGTCCATGATTAAAAATTGATTAAGTTTGTGGATTCATTATTATCTCTTCCATTAAACAAGTCAAAGGGCGGAAAGGAGTAAAAAAGGTATCTTCCTGGGGATTACATGGGGAGAGCTTTTTACAATGCCGTTCGCCCTATTTTGCTTTTTTAAAATGGCGTGGTATCATCGAAGGAATGTCATTTACGTATAGCCCCAAAAAGAAGAAGCGCAAGACCACCCATGGTTTTTTGGTGCGCCAAGCCACGCCGACCGGTCGGCGTGTTCTTTCCCGCCGCCGCGCGAAGGGTCGGCGGAAATTAGCCGTTTAAGGGAAGGTATTATGCGTCTCCCCCCGGATCAGTTTCGCGCCCGTGGGTACAGGACGGTTCCCACCCCATTTTTTTTATTAAAAATAAAGAAAAATTCTTATAAAACCACACGAGTCGGGATCGTGGTGGGAATGTCGGTTGATAAGGCCGCCGCAAAGAGAAATTTTTGGAAACGGCAGGCGCGCGCGGAGATCGCTTTGTGGGTAGCGCCGGCGACGGGGAATGATATCCTTATGATGGTTTTGCCGAACGTCCGCCGCCTTACTAAAAAACAATTCAAGGAGGAGGTTGCGAAAGCGTTGATTACGGCGCAACAAAAATAAAAATCCATGATCTATCTTTACCAGCAGATACTCTATAGGCCGATTCTCAATCTCCTTGTTTTTTTCTACAATACAATCGGATTCCACGACCTCGGCATCGCGATCATATTGGTGACGCTTTTTATCCGCATCGTCCTTTATCCATTTTTTCACACCGGCGCAAAACAACAGATGCTCATGCAGCGTATCCAGCCGAAGATAAGGGAAATACAAATAAAACATAAAGACGATCGCGACCAACAGGCGAAGGCATTGATGGAGTTGTATAAAGAGCACGGTGTCAATCCGTTCTCAGGAATATTATTGCTTATTATTCAGATTCCAATCCTTCTCACCTTCTATTGGGTAATCCGATCCGGCGTCGGCGCTGCGCAGTTAACAGGTTTATATTCGTTTATCATGGAACCGCGGAGCATCAATACCGTTTTCCTCGGTTTCATCAACCTTGCGAAGCCGAACTTCACCCTCATCCTCGCCGCCGCGCTTGCGCAATATCTTCAAGCAAAGCTGGCTATTTATCGCGCGCCGGGGAGTTCGGCGGGTACGCTGTCGCAGGCAGAAAAGATCGCGCGGCAGATGGTGTTTGTAGGGCCGGTTATCACGATTCTTGTCTTCTATAATTTCCCTGCCGCGCTTGGCCTCTATTGGCTGATGACTTCACTCTTCTCTGCTGTCCAGCAGTATTTTGTGAATAAGCATCTCATAAAGAAATACGGAGTATAGCAAAATATCTGCTTGTTTATAACACTCCCGAAGGGTGAGCCCGTTCTAAACAAGCAGATATTTTGCTATACTCCGTATTTCTTTATCCTCATTAATATTTAAGAGGAAGATCGTCGACGGATATAACTAAGACGGTGTGGCGGGCTTCGCGTGGTCGCTTCGCCTCGTGACAAGAATAATTTGGCGAAACAACCACGCGAAGCCTGCCGAGTCGCTTGATTTTATCCCATAACTATGGAATAGTTACGGGAACGCATGGACAACTGGGAATCATTCATTAAAGAGACGCTGGAGCGTATTGGGTTCCGCGATTATCATCTGGAGATAAAGACAGATGAGCATCGAGGGTCGGTTTTTATTTACGAGGATCAGGAGATGGTGAAGGAAAGCCTCCCCGCGATCGTGGATGCGGTGAACCATATTCTCCAAATGGTTGCAAAAAAGAACCGGACGGAGTCAATATTTCTTGATATTAACAATTATCGGCACGATCGTGAGCGGTTAATCGGGGAACTCGCACGCGCGGCGGCAAAGAAAGCGACGGCTACAAAAACGGAAGTTTCGCTCCCCGCGATGAATTCCTACGAGCGCCGCTTGGTACACGTGGAGCTTGCGGTGCATCCGGATGTAAAGACAGAGAGCGCAGGAGAAGGAAAGGAGCGCTATGTAATAATCAAGCCGATCATATAGCATCCCCCTCTATCTTACGAGCGGACGTTTCCCCACGAGACTCCTAAGTGTCGCTTACGCCGGAGTAAAAAAAGATATTTTTATATGTGCGAACTAATTAAAGGTAAGGCCATATAGCCTTTGGTCGTAGCGGTTCACAAAGAACAGCGCATTGTTGAAAAATTTTACATCAGAGACGTCCATGTTTTGCGTGGCATCGCTCCAGAGCACCTGTTCCGCGCCCGTCGCGGTGTTTATTTTATAAATATCGTCGGAAGTAAAGAGTGCCATCGTATTATAGTCATCCGGCAGGTGTGCGGAAGAGAATCCGCTCGAGCTGCGCGGGATGCCGCAATAGAGCGCCAGGTAGGGGGTCGAGGTAGACGCGGTTTTTGAGACTGTGTTTTTTGTAGAAGTAGGAGCGGTGGCGCTGGATGCCGTCGTTACGGGCACCAACTCGGTGTTGAAGGCGCATTTAGAAGGCAGCGTTGAAAGATTGAGTGGTTGAGGTCCAATGCTTCCAGAGAGTGATTGCAGCTCAAGAGAGTTTTGGCCAGAGCTGGAGAACAGTAAACCATAGGGGAAGGCGGCATTGTGGCTCCAGATGCTTTCCACGCCCGAGGTCTCATAGAGAAGAGGGGTGAGTGTCCCCGCCTGGGAGCTGAACGCCCAAATAGAACCCGCACTTTCGGATGTCGGCTTATCTGAAAGAATAAATTCGCTCCTTGTCGGCCACTGAAGAGTGAGATCGTCCGCATTGATCACGAGCAACGTTGCCGAGGTCGCTTTGGGGTTCGTGGCGTCAATAGTGGCCAGCGCAAGCTTTCCGCTGTTTGTCATCACAAGATATGCGATCTGATAATTATTGATAGGTGACCACCGAGGAGACATCATCCCCTGCGGGAGCGCGATCCATGCGTTCGTCGCAAGGGTAAACACCCCCGATTGCGGGTTGGTTGGATTGCCATAACTCACGAGTATCTTTTTGCCGTCATAAGAGAAGCCAGCAGAAATGATATTCTCTATCGTGGAAGAGCTGATCGTCGTGGATTGTCCGTTTGAAATAGTGATCACCTCGCCATCTGGTTCGATGGCGGTAATGTTGTTCTTTTGGTCGATAAAATAATCAAGCACGGGGTCATTTGAAAGAACGCCAAAATTCTGCACGGTCATTTGCCCACCCGCGCCCGTCCCCGCACTCCCCGTGGTTGCTGAAGGAGAAAGGCTGAGCGTGGTGCTGGTATTGCCCCCCCCCGCCATTCCTGAGTTATTAGTCCCCTGTGTGCCTGCGGTTGGAAGGAACCCCGTGTTTGTTCCTCCGGATATACCAAGAGAAGGACCGGCTGAGTGGTCTTTTATAAGAAAGAGGATCAATATCGCGATTGCCGCCGCGATAATAATGCCGATGGTGATGTAGATGTAACGTTTCATGGTTATTTAAAGACACTACCACATTTTGAGGCGGCGACAAGCGAACACGTTTTCCCGCTACACGCCCCGTTTCCAACGTCGGAGCAGTCGGACTTTCCTCCAGGGCTGCACGCCTCCACGCCATTATTTGCAATACAGCCGTAAGTTGTAGCCGGTGCCGTATTGCCGCATTGCGACGACTCGACCTGTATACATATTTTCCCACTACACGCCCCATTCGGAACATCAGAACAATCAGATTTGTTCCCCGGGCTGCACGCCACCACGCCGTTTGCCGCGACACAGCCGTAATCTGTCGACGATCCTGGCGCCGTGCTATTGCCCGCTGGCACCTGACTCAGCGTCGGCAAGTTCAGATTCACTAACTGGGGATTGATGGTGTAGAGCACCAGATAGGCTCCTGCAAGCAGAAGCAGTCCCGTCAACGCTCCCCAGATCCATTCCTTCGCATCGCTTTGGGCGGAAGGATTGCCCGCAGAGGCCGTATATTTGACCCCTCCAAAGACAATAGCGCCAAAGGCAAGGATTCCTCCGATCATCAACGCGAATTGGTAGAAATTGGCGATGAATGCCCCCGGGGCAGAGCTCGTGCTGTTGGCATTGTTGCCGGGGATGGATGTGCTGATGGTGACCCCGTGCGCGAGAGGGAGAAAAAAGAGGCCAGCGACCAAAACAATATAAAGAACCAAGAATTTCTTCATAGCTGGTTTTGGAAGGTAAGGTTTTGATCTGCGGTCGCGACGGTTGACCCAGTGAGGCCTTTTATCGAGAGAGAAACATCGATGTTTGTTCCGCTTTGCGTTCCTTGTGGTAAGGTAATGTCGGCGACTTGAGGATTTTCTGCACTTGATCCGGTCTGGCCGTTGACCGTCCAATTAAATAAAAGATTATCCGACGAGGTTGTGTTAAAAAAGAACGGGATTCCCTCTACTGCCAATGGGTTGCTGGAAAATTCCTGATCGGGATAGGGGGCGGCGATCACCGCCATTGGTTCCACGAAAGGAATATTTATAGAATGGCTAAGGTCCACTCCGTTGTATTGGGGAAGGTCTACCTCTAATATGAGAGAGCTGGGTGGCGCTCCAAACGGAGGAAAGGTCACTTGTTGAACTCCCATTCCTCCTCCAACTAAAACCTCATCCTCGTACCAATAGATATTTTGTGAACTAATATCGAGAATTCTTCCGTTTGAAATTAATTCAAGCGATGCGGTGATCTTGGATCCCGGGGTGGGGAGCGCTTTCCCCTGGTAAAAAGAAGGGATATAGCTATTCGACGCCTTCCACGTGATCAAAAACTGCGGCGACGATGCGGTTTGGGCCTTGGCACTCTTGAGCGAGAAAAAAAGGAAGGCTGAAAAGATAAAAAATCCAAACAAAATTCCTTTTTTTACAATAAGCCGAGTGGACATATCTTTACTCTAGTATAGCAAATTTCCGCTGACGAGGTGCTACGCAGCCTTTCTCTTCGGCTTAACATCATAAACGGAGGTTAGTTGACTGGTCGGTTTGGCGGTTCGCTGACTTTTCTGCCATTTTTTTGAGCTGTCTATCCCCATGGTGTTTCCGATGGGGTTTGGCGTCTCTTCTTCGCTTTCATCTTCTTCATCTGACTTAGCAGAAGCATCATCCCCAGATCCTTCAAAGAGATTTTCCTCTTCCACGTCAATCGGATTCTTTTCGCTCTCGGTTTCTGAGATATCTTCTTTTTCAGCCCCACCTTCTTCTCCCCTCCCCTCCTCTTTGGGATTTTTGGTTTCTCCGCCGTCTTCTTCTGTTTGGGTTTTCGTTTCTCCGCCGGCTTCTTGCCCTTCGGCTTCCCCTCCGCGCCCTTCCGCCGGCGCCGCGCCCTCCATACCTTCAGCCTCGACCCATCCTTGAGCCTCTTCCGCCGACGAAACTCCTTGCTCCGCATTTTTTGACGCTTCCGCACCTTCGGATGCTCCCTCGCCAAGTTTTTCTCCTTCTTCAAGCTCTCCGCCGCCTTCTTTTCCTTCGGCGATTTCGCCGGTTTGTTCAACCGCGCTTTGGAGTTTTGCAGGGGCAATGCGTTCAAAGATGACGGTGCCCCACCATGCGATACTCCTATTTGGAAATTCCTGTAAAAAGGGAATGAGATCCATGACCCACGCGATAATATACGCAGTGCCGTTGATATTTTTCATAAAATAATAAAGCACCAACGGCGCTGCGGCGACATCAGTGAGATCTCCCGCCAGGGGAATGAGGTCTATTGCGTCCAATATCGCCAAAAACAATCCGATAAGAACAGCTTCTGAAACGGAGATTTTCGGTTCTGCTTTTTCGGGCATAGAAAAATATTTTTAGCCCTGTTTTTTCTCCTCGAGAAGCTGTTCAGGGTTGGTGGTGATGATCTGGTCTTCGTAATATGACGGGACGATCTGAATGGCCACGTGCCGTTTGCCGGCAAAGAAGATGCCGGTGCCGACCGCGGCACCGAGGAGGAAATTCTTTTCCGCATCAGTAAGATCAAACGCCTTTGCCAGAATGTCGATCGTGGCGGGCGCTTGTTTGAGCAGGAGCTGGAGCGACGAATTGGTGACGATCGGGCGCCCATAGGGCGACCGCAGGAAATCTTCCACGTCCTGCGTGATCGTGGTGATGCCAAGATAATATTTCCTCCCGCGTTTTACGAGGCCGAACAGGAATGTCGCGCTGTCGTCGTTCTGCATCATGATCCACGCCTCATCGATGAAGAGCAGGCGCTTTGCAAGCTTGGCGCGGACAAGGTTCCAGATGAAATTGAGTACAACGAACATGCCGAGCGGGCGGAGTTCCTCTTCGAGGTCGCGGATAGAAAAGATGATGAGGCGATTATTAACGTCGATGTTGGTGGGCTGGTTGAGGAAACCCGCAAAACTGCCCTTGGTATATTTATAGAGCTTCTCCGCGAGTTCGCGCCCGCCATCGAGGTTGCGCAGGATCGTTTCAAGGTCACCAAGAAGCGGCGCCTCTTTGCCGGAAAAATCCCTGTCGGCGACGATCTCGCGCGAGGCGTAGGTCTCCGTGATCGCACGGTCGAGGATCGAGTCTTCTTCGGGGCTCAATTTGCCGAGCATGAGCTTCAACAAGCTCGCAAGATTTACGATATGCGACCGAAGGACATCCGATGGGGTTTCGCCTTCTGGGATCGGCGGAATGTCGAACGGATTGATGTGCGAATGGGAGGAGAGCGAGATGTTGAACTGGCTTCCGTTGAACGTTTCCGCAAGGCGGCCGTATTCGTTCTCCGGGTCGATGACGATCACCATGTCAATGCCCGCCATGAGCGCCCGAAGGATCTCGAGCTTGGTGGTATATGACTTGCCGGAGCCGGATTTTGCGAACACCACTTCGTTCGCGTTCTCGAGCGAAAAGCGGTCGAAGATAACAAGGTTGTTGTTGTGGAGATTGATGCCGTACATAATCCCCTGATTCGACGAGAGATCCTCCGAGACGAATGGGAAGAACGAGGAGATCGGGCTCGTATTCATTGGTGAGTAGATCTGGAGCTTGTCGTCGTTGATCGGCAGAATGGAAGACAATCCTTCAAGCTGCTCGAAGAGTGCGGGCTTAAGGTAGATCAGCTTTGCTTCCATCATTGTTACCAATTTGCTTTCCAGGCGCGCGAGGTCGTCTATGGTGTCCGCGTAGATCGTAATGTATACGCCGGTATTGAAAAGCTTTTCAGACGACTGTTGCAGGGAATCGCGCAAACTTTCCACGTCATTGATGGCAGTCTCGAGTACGGGGTTTCGCACAAGCCCTTTCTCTTGCTCTTCATTCATCTGCGATTCAAGCTGGCCCGCCTTCTTGCGAAGATTTTTCAAAGCGCTGCCGGTATCGATCGGGTCGATAAAGATGGCGATGTCAAAAAGGTTTGGCAGGTTGATGAGCGGTTCGAACCAGCCGGTCGAAAGGTAGCGCGGATAGGAAAAAACGAACAAAGTTTTCGCGAGCTTATCCCCGATTTTTAAATAATTAGGGAACACCTGCGCCCCGGCCGGCGCAATGATTTTTTTGACGTTATCAAAAGTGTTTTTTTCTTGGTCTTCTGCCATGGATATATTATTTATTGGATGCATCGGGCGCTTTTTCGCGCTCGATCGTTTGTGGATTATAAAAGTTGTAAAAAAGCTCAACAAGCTGTTCGTCCTCGAGTACCGTCACTTCGAGCCCGATGTTCAGAAGCCCGGACGTCACCTGGCTGACCCGCTGATTGAGCTGCGCAAGATTTTCCTTGAATATTCTTGCCTCTTCCTCGGCGCGTTGTGTGGTGGCGGCAGCAGGGGTTTCTTTTTTCTTTCCAAGGAACGAGAGCATGCCGGAAGCCTTTTTTATACTGGACAGCCCCGATGTCGGGTAGAAAGAGACGACGACAAGGAAAACCTTTTCCATAATGGCGTTCTGTTCGACAAACCCCTTTACGAATTTGGTGTATTCATCGATCTGGTTCTGGAGAATGGGCGATGGCTCTACCTCCCGCCTTTGCATTAAGGAGTCGATGTATTTTTCGATGTTCACCTTCCGGGAATGGACGACGATCTGCAAGGGGAAGTCGATACTGTTTAAAAAGGTCTGATATCCCTGGGTGATGATGTTTTGCTCCGTATCGGATTTGAGCGAAAAATTCACTCCGCCTACCATGATGATCTGGCGAAGGCTTCCGTCCTTAACAATGACGGTCTTTTCTTTTATATCTTTTACATCAACAAGATCCAGGGAATTCCCCGCATCCTGCGTTGAAGGTGCTGCCATAGTGTTATTCTCGCATATTTTTTAGCGATAATCCACGCGCCGTGCCGCCATGCGATCGCCGCCCTGCCGCTGGAATATCTGATATCGCTCGGACATTTTCTTTTCAACAAACTGTCGGGTGGATTCTTTTTTTGCCGCTGGCGCGCCGGTCTGCAGATTCTCCCAGCTCTTATGGAGCGAATCTCCCGAAGCGATGGTCTGAAGAGACGGTAATTCCCGCACGGCGGCCGGCGCCGGCGCGCGCCGTTGCGTGACCACCGGATGTTCCGGCTTCCATACATACATCTGCGGTTTCCAGTAGAAGCCGAAAGCGGAGGTAATGACCTTGATAAGCGGCCGGCCGTTTATTTTTAAGAAAGCAAGCGCTCCTGCGGCGCCGAGAGAAATGACGGACACAACAACAAACAGCCACATTTGCAGGAAAAAATAGCCGATGGCGCTGACCATCGCGGCGGCTCCGATGTACATGAACTGCCGGAGCGAGAACGGGCCGACGAGCTTATCCTCGCTGTCGATGAATTGTGGGACCTGATACTGCATACCCTATCATTGTAAGGCCCGCGGGGAATTAAAGGAAATCCTTTACGATGGGTTTACTATTTTGCGGTGGCGGCGTGGGCGGTTTTGGTATCTGCGCTGTCTCTTGTGGTGGCCGCGGTGGAGTGGGTATGGAACCTGCTGATATTGGTGTCGCTGCGAGCGGCTTTGGGAGTGGTGTCGGTACCGATACCGGAACGGCAGGCATGATCTGACTTACGTTTCTTGATCCGATACCCGCGATCGGCGCTGAAGAAAGCGGCGGTCTTAATTCGCCGTGATAAGTTCCGCCGGTGATTAGTGCCGGTGGCTTGGGAACGGGTGTTTTCATTCCGCCAAATTCCAAGACTGCAGGCCGGATTGGCGCTTGTGGTACTCCCGTTCCCATATGCATTTCAGCGCTCGCATTTGGCTTTTGTAATGTGAACCCTTCGTTTTTCTCCGCAGGTTTAAATGTTGTATCTTCGTGGAGCATCATTGGCGCCGGCTCGGCGGGTTTCGCCGGTGCGGCCGATGTCGGCACGGGGATTGTCGCCGGGCGTGGAGGAATCGGCGTCATGGGCATTTTTGACCAACCGACGTCGGAGAGGATCGTGGGCGTTTTATTCGCCGGTGGAAGTGCTGATTTTATAGCCGAAAGAGTCGGCGATATATCGGTGTTTTTAATTATTACCGGTTCGGGTACTGATTCTTCGCGTGGAAGGGGGGCGTATGTTTTAGAAAGAAGGGGGTTAAGGACATTGAATATTTTTGTGTTGAGCGAATTTAAAATATCTTGCGTCATCGGAGCCGGAATCGAGGCCTGTTCCAATTCCTTTTTTATATCTTCCGGGTGGAGGAAGCCCAAAAGGACCCAGCCAACTGCTTCAACAAGTGCGTTGGATCGTTTGACATCAAGGTGGTTATCGGTGCATATTTGGTCGATGATCGCCGCGGTTTGCACCGAAAAAAGTGCATCTTGCAATGCCAGTGGAATAAGGAGAAATCGTTTTTGGGCCTGGGGTTGAGTGATGGTGATCATAATTAGATGTCAATTAAATATTCGCGCCACTTTATTTTCCTCTCTCGCGGTTTACCTCTGCCACTCGCGCCGCTCTTTCGGCATTCCTTGTATTATTTTCAGACTCAGGGCGTCCACTCTTAATAATTATGGTGGGTTTCGATGCGCTGTTACTTTCAAGACCATAGAGAGCCTTCAAATCAACGACCGTTTTGTGGGGCGATTTTTCAATCCAGCGCGAAAGATCCGCATTTTTCGAGAGCGATTCCTTTGCTATATCTTTTTCAGTCTGCCCAAGCTTATCGAAGGCTTTGATAAATCCATCAACGTTGTTTTTCTTAGAAACCTCATTCATTAGAGAGGCAACATTTGCGGAAGAAAGCGTTGGGATGGATTGAAGAACCGCTTTTTGTGTCGCTGCATTCGCCGCCGCCGCCTTGGCGTCGTCTTTTTCTAACAACGGAACGCCATCCGCGCGGGCTTTATCTCTAACCTTCTGGAGCGCTTCAGGGGACAAGAAAGTTGAAGCCAGGGTTTCTGGATCCGATGAGACTATTTTTTTGACCTCCGTCGCGACCTTCTCTTCTCTCTCTGGGTTGTTCTCTGGGAGCGCGATTGCCTCTTGCAGCCCTATGCCGGTCTTTGTTCGAAGCTTTTCAAAGGATTCGCTATTTTCATATCTCTTTGCCTCATCTTTATATGTTTTTGCCAGAAACGGGCTGACTCTTGTGTCGCCATCCCATTTTTTATCAGCTATGTAGTTAAGAAGCGCCTGACGTTTTGCTCCGTCTCCGGTGGCCAGCGTACTTTGGAGTTGACCCATAGCTCGCTCCTTCCCCATGCCTTTAAATTCTTCCGCAAAAGATTCTGCGCCTCCCTTGTCTGCCAGTTTCGCACGTTGATCCGCCAGCAACCGGGTAATCGGGTTGCTGGAATCGTACATTGCGGTAGTTTTTGCTCTCTGTTCTGGGGTGTTGTAGTGCCGAGAAACTTGTTTTTGCACGCCCCTCGATGTCCGTTTCTTTGTTGCTGCCCACGTCTTATTGCTCAGGCTTTTAGCACCACTCACCACGGTCCCCGCGAACTTTACCCCCATGCTGTCCGCCGCGATCATGCCGCCAATAATGAGGCTAGCAAGCGTTATTTCCTGCAAGAATTCGGTAATGATCGGAGTTATTCCTTCTCCAAAAAACTGCATAATGGCGTTGTATATCGTGTTGCTTGATGTGAGGTAGTTGCCGGTATTAAAAACATCCGAATTACTTGTTCCCGCAATAGTGGCAAGCGCCAAGTAGAGGAAGAACATAAAAATGGGTGCGAAGAATGTCCACTGGATAAATTTATTCCACCACTGTTTATTCAAATGGCTGAAACTGGGGAATACCCACGAAGCCCATGCAAAAGGTAATAAAATTGCAAGGATGGCTATATAAACATAGCGTATCATCAGCATGATAATGAAGGCTAAGAGAACAAGAATAACAATAAGAAAATCTAGAATTATAAAACAGAGGCTAAAGATGGGAACCATCGCTGCTCCTATGGTGCCGAGTAGCGTGCTGTTGGTTGCCATCACGCCGGTACCGACCGACCCAAGGGCGCCGGAATTCTGTGCTGTCGATTCCGCATTGAAATTATCAAACCACGAACCATCATGGACAAATTTTTGTACCATTGCTGTTGCAAAACCTGTATAGCCCGTATCGGCCGGATTAATGCTGTTCAGAAAATATTGCGTTGTCGCATTACTAAACGCAAAAATTGGTGCAATTATTACGAGCCCAAAATTGACGAGTATCGCCATTACCACCAACTTCCAAAGCATTTTTTTAATGCTATAGCTTTCGATCCTAAGGATCGTGGCCAATGCAATAACAATAATGCCGAGTACAAAAGCGAGGTTCGCGATCGAAAGCGAAATGGAAAATCCGGTCTGGACGAAACTTGTTTGTAGAATGCCGGCATTGATGTTTAAAACAACACTGACATACCATGCTTCGATAGAAATAAAAACGCCAAATATCCAAGATAGGACAAAGGCCACCCCTAGTGCCACCGTCGAAATGACTGTGTAGGCGATGCCGCTGATGATATCCGCATGGGTGTATTGCGCCGACCCCAGGAAAAGCAAAAGTGCAGCGGCAATCGCTTTGCAAATGATCTTTCCGCGGACGCGCAGCCGGTCTTTAAGAAATTTTATTAATTTCATTGTACGTCGATTTCACACTTGGCTTGTGAGTAGTCGGTCGAGGCGGTGACGGTCGCGTAATACGTTCCTCTCGCCGTGTAGGTGAGGATGAGCGATGAGCCGCTCAGCACCGTCGTCCCGCTGCCACCCTGCACCGACCCTGGCGCGGACCAATTGTAGATTGGGGAACCGTCACTGTTTTCCGTGGTAGGGCAATTGCCATTGACCGCGCAGGTGGTATCGATCGCACCGCCGCCGGCAGAAACATTTGCGGTCGCAGTGAAAGTGGAGGTGGAGAAAGCCGCCGGCTGTATGGACGGGATACATTGCACGCCGGTTTGTGCGGATGAGGAAGCAGTGCTCGTTGGAGTGGATGTCGATATCCCCAAAAGACCGGAATTGTTATGTGAGTTAAGTACTCCATTTACCGCGCTATTTGCATAATTGATGGCGCTTTGTGAGAGAGAATTAAGGAGGGAATCTGTGAGGGCGTTCAAAAGTCCGGCGATGCCGTCGGCGCTGGTGATGTTTGCCGAGCCGGTATTCACGGCGGTGTTTGCCATCTGGCCGGTAATCTGCCCCGGCGTCGTGATCTTTGGTTGCGACCCATTCGCGCAGAGACCAGCGTTCGGGAGCCATTCCGGAGTGTCATTATCAGGGCAAGTCCCATCCGAATAAGGGGGGAGGCCGTCATCGCATTGCATGCTGTAGCCATTGACGGGGTCGCTGCCATCGGTGCAGGTTTCACTGCCAGTGAATCCCTGTTGGGCGATGTTTTGGGTTGTTTTTGCTGCTTGGTTGTTTGAGCCGGCTATCATAGCATTGTCATGGATTGCCAGTGCATTTGCCCAAATATTACCACCGGAATTGTATTCGCTTAAATAGTCACCAAAATTGGCGAAACTGCTCGACGCAGTAGTACCAACACCGGGATTCGGTCCCACCGTGCCGAGGCTTGAGGAAGCATTCGGGGCTGTATACGGCAACGCGGTAAGCGCTTTTAGCCCTGTTTGCTGGTTTGCCGGCGCCTGCCCAATTTCCGTGTTTATTGTTTTGATCGCCGCCGACTGATAGGCGTTCACCATTTCTTTTGCAAAGGAAGTGACGAACTTTGGCGCGCCACTGCCCTGTATCGCGGTGAGCACCTTTTTTTGGATAAGGGAAGTGAGCGTATTTTTCAAAATTTGAAGGATGGTTTTATTCAGTTCGTCTAGTAATAATTGCCCAAATGCGTTGGGATCAAAAGTTATCCACTGTGCGTACGCGGGCTGGACTCCAAATATTTTTGCAATAATAGGGATGGGAATTTGGGTGGAATCATTGAAAGATACTCCCAACGGAGCCGCTTTTTGCATCTGTTGCTGCAGGTTTGCCAATGCAGAAGAATATTTATTTTGCTCGTCTTCTAAAATAAGAGAGGTTTTAACCGGATCATCCCCGGCGCTCTCCGCAAGCTGTACGGAATTTTTTTCATAGACCATAACCGTTACCAAGCTTTTTTGGAGGCCGACGAGGGGCGCGGGAGTTTGTATGGCGAGCGTGTCGCTGAGAGCTTGTTTAATTTCTGAATAGACGTAAGGAAAAGTCGATGGGTCAACGGTCTGATTATCTATTTGGCTTTGGAGGCCGTTAGAAACAAAATATTCATTAAGGATGGAGTTGAGCGAAGCGCTATATTGTGTGATGGCGCTTGGAGAAGACGAGGACGTTATTTTTATTGGTTGAAATTGAGCTTCGGTATCCCAATCGGGAACCGTCATGTTTTGTACGGCCTGGCTGGAAGCGATTTCTTGGGCGATTGCTGCAGTGTTGGGGGCGGACAATTCGGGGGTTCCGCTTTGGTCGGCGGTAATTCCATCGGGATTCGCCGTGTTTAGCCCATCAATGAACGAATCGGCGAAAACATTGGTAAGGTTATCGGGGTCGCTCGCCAGCGCGTCGGTTGACGAGGTATCGACATAATTTAATATTTCCGCCGCGTTTCCCTGGACGGATCCGGTATCCACAAAAGCATTAAGGAGGCCACTCGGCGCACTTCCTGATGACCCGGCTCCGGCGATCGAGATACCTGAGGAATTTTGGGTAGTGGTCGGAGATTTTTCTAATAATGAGGAAAACAAAAATCCCGAGCATATTGCAATACAGGCAACAATCAAAAACCCCGTGATCAGCTTCTTGACATCTATCATTAATATAGATTATAGCCCCAAAGGACGATACGTGCTATGGGGTTATCCCCAGTTATTTCCACAAACCCAGGCGTGCGAGGGAAGCAATTTGAACAATGCTGAGATCCTGCGGCCGCGCGTCGGGATTGACGTCTATTTTTTCGATTCGCGCGGCAATATCATTTTTTTTGACGGTTTCCCCTGCCGCTGCGGAGAGATTATTTAGTAACGTCTTGCGGGGTTGGGCGAAAATGGCTCTTACCGCTCTATAATAGAGCACCGGATTGAGATCGCGCGCGGGCTTTCCGGCAAAGATTTTAGTATTGAGTACGACAACCGCCGAATCCACGTCCGGCGGCGGAGAAAAATCCTTGCGTGGTACCTGCGCGATGATTTCTGCGTCCGCCCAAAACTGCACGCTCGCCGCGAGCCGATTCATGCCTGGCGGCGCGGCGCAGATGCGCAGGGCTACTTCTTTTTGGATAAGCAACACCGTGCGTTCGGGTTTATGCTCGCACTCGCTTATGGTGCGTAATAATTTTCCGGTGATGTAGTATGGAATATTGCCCACAATCTTATAATTCGATATTTTTGTTGTCGCCATGTCCGGCAATAATTTTAATGCGTCGCCTTCTATAATCGTCACGCGCGGCCCGGCACTCGCCCTGTCATCCGCGCCGCCCATCGCCGCGACATTTTCCTGCGCCGCAAAAACTTCCAACCCGCCGATCAGCGCGTGATCTTTTTCGATGCAAAAAATTTCGCAGCGTTTGCCGTGCGCCGCGTGCGCGAGTGGCGCAGTGAGCTCGCCGTGCCCCGGGCCGATCTCGATCACGCGGTCGCCATCCGCAATCGCGAGCGCGCCGATGATCTTTTCCAAGATCGCCGCGTTCTTTAAAAAATGTTGACCAAGTTTTTGCATGTTAGTCGAGAGAAATAAATCGTTCGTGGCCTTCACCCATCTCGCCGTCGTCGTAATCTCCACCGGCGTTGCGCCAGCGAGCGCTGTTTTCTGCCGATCCGTCGCTCGCCGTGAGCGTGACGCAATCTTCCGGAATCTCGTTGATAAATCGCGAAGGGATCCCGTAAAAGCTCAAGTAGAGATTTTTCCGCGCACGCGTCATGGCGACGTACATCAGTCGCCGCTCTTCCTCGAGCGCATTTTCGTCGTCCAGCGACCGGCCATGCGGTAAGAGCCCTTCGGCAACGCCGGCAATGAACACCGTGTCAAACTCAAGCCCCTTTGCCAGGTGGATGGTCATCAGGTTCACCTCACGCCCGTCAACGGGCTTATTCCCTATTTCGTCGGCGGCCTGCAAGAGGCTTAAACGCTCGAGCAACTCGTCCAGGCTTTGGAAATCCGTTGCAAATGTGATCAGCTCCGCGATGTTCTCCTCGCGCTCGTCGGAGTTCACAAAATTCGACTCAAGATAATCAAAATAGCCGAACGTTTCCAAAAATAATTTCAATGCAGCGAGCGGTGCGATCGTTCCCGCGGCGACCGCGGAAAGTTTCGCCGGGTTCTGCAGCTCGGCGACCCTGTTCTTAAATTCCGCAAAACGCCGCTTGGTAAGATTTTTTTCCAGCCGCTCGCGCGCAGGCTCATCCTTGGCGTTCGAGATATAACGCAATGCCGACACCGCGTCTTTGATCTCGCGCCGTTCATAGAATTTCAACCCGCCAAAGATGCGGTACGGAATATTGTTGCGGATAAGCGCCTGCTCGATCGCGCGCGACTGCGCGTTCGTCCGATACAAGATCCCGATGTCCGCATTCTTGTCGATCGCGCGCAGGGAATAAATTTGTTGCGCGATCCATTCCGCTTCCTCGTTCTCGCCCCACGCCTCAAAGAGTACGATTGGATCCCCGTCGGGATTTTGCGTCCACAGATTTTTCGGCGTGCGAAAACGGTTATGCTTGGCGACCGCCGCCGCCGCGCGGATAATGATGCCGGTCGAACGATAGTTCTCCTCCAAAAAATGCACACTCGCGCCTTTCCAATCTTTGTCAAAATTCAAAAATGTTTTTATATCCGCATAACGCCAACTATAAATAGTTTGCTCGTCATCCCCTACCACGCTCAGATTGCGATGCTCGCCCGCAAGCAATGAGACGAGTTTGTACTGCTTCGGGTTGATGTCCTGATATTCGTCCACAAGGATCGCGTCGTACGTGTGCTGATATTTTTTCAAGACCTCGGGATGTGTTTTTAAGATCAACACCGTTTTTTCAATGAGATCATCAAAGTCGAACGCGTTATTGCGCTCAAGCGCCGCCTCATACTTTTCAAAAACACGGCGTACCTGTGCCTCTTTATCCACTGATGGATGCGCTTCCGGCAAAAGCCTTCCCAAGTTCTTTAATTCGGAGATCTTTTTGGCAAAATAGACCGGCGTATCCTTTTTGTCCTTTTTTGCCAAAAGCCCATCCTCTTCGTCATCTTTTTTGGGAGGAAGAACGGCTTTGACCGCTTTTTTGACCAGATCAAAAGAATCGTGGTCGTCAAAAATGGCAAAATTGGGGTCGCGGCTTACCAAGTGACACTCCTTTCGGAGTATCTTAGCCCCCAAAGAATGGAAAGTTCCCAAAAATGGACCCTCCCTATTGACCCGCTTGGCCATCTCCTTGGCTGCCTTATTGGTAAAAGTTATAGCACAAATGCGCTCCGGAGGGGTTCCTGTCTCTATCAAGTGGATAATTCGGCTGGTCAGGGTCTTGGTTTTACCCGTTCCGGCCCCTGCCACTATTAATAGAGGGATACCGGGAGCATGGACTGCCGCATCTTGGGCGGGATTTAAAGGTTGAGGTTTTGGGGTCATTGTGGTAAGATAAACCTATTAGTACAACTATCGAAAAGCTTAATAAGGAGTATAAGCCATTAAGCGTGGCTGTTTTTTTGGCGGTTGGAGGATTATTGGCCGGAGCCCTCTGGAGCTCGTTTTTCGTTGCAAATTCATCGGGAATGGTCCAAGAGCGGAGGGTTCAAGGAGGTCCGTCGCTGATTCCCCAGGCCGAAGGTGCGGAGATCGATAGCGCTGCCCTTACTCCGCAAAGTGCCCCATCTCTCGCTTCCGTTGATGCCGGTGCGAAATTCACCCAATTGGCAGAAAATACGGATATGCTCTACAGCGAAGGCGCCTTAAAAGATCCGGAACGTGCGGTCAAGACCAGTACTACCGCTGCATCGAACGCTGCCACAAAGCCATTGGCGTACAGTGTCATCTATAAAGTGACCGCGGGAGACACTTTAGCATCCATCTCGGCTCAGTTCGGCGTTCCTATAGATACGATAGTCGAATTCAACCCATCTGTAAATTTTTCATCACTTATTCCTGGGATTTCCATCGTCATTCCGAGTCAGAACGATATCGAGGGATAGGCGCACCGGTCAAAAAATTTCTTTTAGCCGATAGCTGAATGCCTCCGCGAGGTGTTCGGAGGAAACCGCCTCCTTTTCTTCGAGGTCTGCAATGGTGCGGGCCACTTTTATCAGCCGGTAATATCCGCGTGGAGAAAGATGCCCGGCGTTGAGGGTTTCTAAAAATACCTGAGCACTTGGATCCATGCTTGTGGAATTTTGCGCTTCACGCGAACTCAGCTCGGCGTTCAGCTTTGCATGTCTTCTGTTTTGTGCTGATCGCGCGCGTGCAACGCGTTCCTGTATCGCCACGTTTTCTCCTTTTTCGTCGGGCGACGCGTTCCGTAATGCTTCGATCGTCACGCGGCCCACTTTTATCTGCAGGTCAATGCGGTCGAGCAACGGCCCGGAAATTTTCTTTTGATATTTTATTATTTCATACGCAGAACACTTACATTCCCGTTCCGTATCGCCATAGAATCCGCATGGACATGGGTTCATCGCCGCAACAAGAATGAATTTTGCGGGGAATGCGACGTTTTGTTTTGTTCGCGCAAGGTGTACCACGCCGGATTCGAGCGGCTGACGCAATGCTTCGAGCGCGTTCCTTTGAAATTCAGGCAGCTCGTCAAGAAAAAGTATTCCCCGGTGCGCGAGGCTGATCTCCCCGGGGCGCGGATCTGATCCCCCGCCGATAAGCGCCGTGATGGATGCCGTATGGTGCGGCGCGCGGAACGGCCGTTCGCGAATAAGCCCGCCGGGGCTGAGCCCCGCAGCGCTCCATATCTTTGTGGCCTCGATTGCCTCCGGCGTCGTGAGGCGTGGCATGATGCCCGCAAGCGCGTGGGAGAGAAATGTTTTTCCGACGCCCGGCGGCCCAAAGAGTAGGATGTTATGAGCCCCGGCGGCGGCGATCGTAAGCGCACGCTTCGCGTTCTCTTGCCCTTTGATTTCCGAAAAGTCGGCAGCATTCCCGAAATGCCGCTCCCCTCCCTCTTTGAATTGTGTTGGCTCTTGACCCACGGTTCCTTCAAGGATGGCGATCGCTTCACGAAGATCTTGTACTGCGATCGCCTTAATCCCTTCGATCGCTGCCGCTTCATTTGCATTCTCTCGCGGCAGAAATAAATATTTAAATCCGTCGCGCGCGGCCTTCTCCGCGATGTTCAACGCGCCGCTTATCGGGCGGAGCCGCCCATCAAGCGCGAGCTCCCCTAAAAATATTTTATCCGCACATTCAAAATTTCTGATCTGTTTCGTGGCGAGAAGATATCCGAGTGCAATTGCGAGGTCGTAATGCGACCCGGTCTTTTTTATATCCGCCGGCGCGAGATTGATCGTGATCTTTCGATTCTCGCGATTCGGCGGTTTGATGCCGGAATTTTTTAGCGCCGAGTTGACGCGTTCCTTCGCTTCGGAGAGCGAGCGATCTCCAAGCCCAACGATATTGAAGGAGTGCAGCCCGACATTAATATCCGCTTCAACTTCAATGATTTTTGCGTCGATGCCATCGAGCGCTGCCGAATACAATCGTCCCAATTTTTTAGCCATTTACCAACTATGGCATATTCCTCATTAAAAGAATCTAAAAAACATCCACCCTCTTTTTGAACCTAGCGAGCGGACTCGACGGTTCAAAAAGAGGGTGGATGTTTTTTAGATTCGGGTGATTAAGATTAGTTCGCCAATTTGCACGCTTTGCAAAAACGGGACTCGGGATCGATAGCAAGGATCTCCTGCTCAATGGGCTTCCCGCATTTTTCACAAATGCCATACGTACCGTTTTGAATTTTTTCTAGCGCGATATTAATTTCGTTCAGGCGATCTTTAAGCGATTCCGCCGCCGCGAGTTGATCCCCCACCTCTTCCGATTTATCGGCCGCCTCCTCGTTGTGGTCGATGTCGCTGCCAAAATCAACCGGCTTTTCGTCGTGCGCGATCTCCGCCGTGGCTATCATCCGCTCCTTTTCCAACTTCGTTTTATATTCTTTTAATTGGTCTTGGTTCATAGTTCTATAAGGATACGGCGAGATAGCTCCGAAGGCAATATGTTGGGTATGTTTTTTGAGGACCAGCAGATTAATGGTCCTCAAAAAACATACCTAACATATTGCCTTCGAGATCTCAATTTATAACGGCGGCGGCGAAGAGGGTATGCCATCATTTGACTATCCCGAAGGGCGAGCCCAGTCAAATGATGGCATACCCTCTTCGCCTAGGCTTTGCCGGATTGCCGGATTAAATCTAAATAATACGGTAAAACCCGATAAGCCCATAAAACCTACTGTAAAACAAAAATGTTTTTCAAAAGTGTTTTACGGAAAACACAATTAAAATTCAAAATGGCTGTTTTGGAGATAAAGTCATAATTTATTTTAAATTAATTAAAAATAAAGGCCAAAAACATTTTAAATGATGTTTTACGGAAAACACATTAATTAATATTTAATTATGAAAAACATCGAAACGGGCAAAATAGGGGAAAATATTGCATGCCAATATTTATTAAAGAATTCCTATTTAATATTATCTATGAATTATAAGGAAAAATTTAATGAAATAGATATTATCGCTCGTAGCCCTCGTGGTGTATTGGTCTTTTGTGAGGTAAAAACCATTAATCACAATAACAGTGGGTTTATGCCGGAAGATAACCTCAGCCAGGCAAAGCGGCAAAAAATGGTCAGAGCGAGTGAAATTTTCTTGGCGCGGTACCCTGAGCTGGTGCGAGAAGACGCTGGATGGCAGATCGACCTTATCGCGATAGTCCTTGAAAACAGCAAATTAGCGGATCTCCGTCACTACAAGAATATTTGAATTTAATTTACCTATTTTTATGGACGGAAGAAGGAGGGGAGAGGTGTTATCCGACCATCCCGCAGGGTGAGCCCGGTCGGAGAATGCCTCTCCCCTCCTTCTTTCGGTTGACAAAGATGGGTAATTTCACATACAATAAAGTGACGATGTAAGTCCGCTTTCAAGGCGGTCTTTTTTAAAAGGGAAACAACTAAATAACAATTAAATAAATGTTAAACATAAAAGAATTATCAAAAGCATTGAAGCAGGTCGCGGATGAAAAGGGATTGGATCCGGATAAAGTTTTGGATGTCATCGAGTCATCTATTGCGGCGGCATACAAAAGAGAATATGCCGGACGTGGCGATGTGGTGAAGTGCAAGATGGATCAGAAGACCGGAGAACTGAATTTTTGGCAGATAAAAACCGTGGTGGACGACACGACGGTGCGTTTTGTTGAAGAGGAAGAAGAAGCTCCAACAGTTGAAGGTGCGGCCGCAGAAAAAAATGAAGAAGATAACGAAGAAAAACTTCCGCGCTTCAATCCGGAACGGCACATTACATTGGCCGAGGCGAAAAAAATAAAGAAGGATGTGGCGCTTGGCGATGAGCTCGAATTTCCATTGGAGACGCACGAAGACTTCGGGCGTATTGCGGCGCAAACGGCGAAGCAGGTCATTCTACAAAAGTTGCGCGAGTCGGAACGCGATTCGATATTGAACGAGTGGCGCGGACGTGAAGGACAGATCGTGAGCGGGGTTATCCAGCGGTTCGAGCGCGGAAATATTTTTGTGGATCTTGGCCGCACGATCGGTGTGATGTTCGGCAACGAATCCATCCCGGGCGAGCATTATCGCGCAGGGGAGCGATTGCGATTTTTGGTGGTGGCGGTGCAGGAAGACACGCGGCTTCCGGGGATCATCCTTTCGCGCTCGCATCCGAAGTTTGTCATAGAGCTTTTCCGCATGGAGGTTCCGGAGTTGGTCGAAGATGCGATCGAGATCAAAGCGATCGCCCGCGAGCCGGGAAACCGGACGAAGCTCGCCGCCGCGTCAAAGGCGGATGGCGTCGATCCGGTGGGTGCGCTCGTCGGTCAGCGCGGCACGCGCGTGATGGCGGTGAACAACGAGTTGGGCAACGAGAAGATCGACATCGCGGAATGGTCCGACGATCCGGAAAAGTTCATTGCGAATGCTTTGTCTCCGGCGAAGGTTGAACGCGTGGAGATCCTTCCGCGGCGTGAAGCGAGGGCGTATGTTCCCGAGAGCCAGTTGTCGCTTGCGATCGGTAAGGGCGGGCAGAATGTGCGGCTCGCGGCGAAACTGACCGGATGGAAGATCGACGTGCGTTCGCAGACACGACCGGAGGAGGAAGTGGAGGGCGGCGTCGCGGGCCTCGTGGACACGGGATCCGGCTCCGACCAGATCGCTCCGCCGGAAGTGGACGACAAAGAAGATATCGCAATATAAAAATATTATAATAACAAGATGACCTACTTACTCATTTTTGTTCCGGTCGCGATAGCAATAATCTATAGCGCATGGCTTGCGTTGTGGCTGAAGAAGCAACCCGTGGGGGACGCGGGTATGGTGGAAATTTCGAAAGCGATCCAGGAGGGATCGATGGCATATCTGAACCGGCAGTATAAGACGGTCGCCGTGGTGGCGGTGATACTTGCGGCGGTGATCTGGTTCGCGCTTGGCGCGCCGGTTGCGCTCGCGTTTCTGGTTGGCGGCATCGCGTCGGCGCTGACCGGCTACATCGGCATGAACGTCGCGGTGCGCGCGAATGCAAAGACGGCGGAAGCGGCGAAGAAAGGATTGTTTCCGGCGCTCTCGCTCGCGTTCAAGGCGGGTTCGGTCACGGGACTTTTGGTGACGGCGCTCGGGTTGCTCGCAGTAGCGGGAACATACTTTCTGTCTGGTGGAAATATCGAAGCGCTCATTGGTCTTGGATTTGGCGCGAGCTTGATCTCGATCTTCGCGCGTTTGGGTGGTGGTATTTATACAAAGGCAGCCGATGTTGGTACCGACTTGGTTGGAAAAGTTGAAGCGGGGATCCCGGAGGATGATCCGCGTAACCCGGGTGTCATTGCGGACAACGTCGGCGACAACGTCGGCGACTGTGCGGGCATGGCGGCCGATCTTTTTGAAACGTATGCGGTCACGCTCACCGCGGGCATCCTTCTTGGATCGCTCACGACGATGGTGTCCGGCACGGTCGGATTCCCGTTGCTCTTGGGCGGCGTCTCGATCATCGCCTCTATATTAGGAACGTTCTTCGTGCGTTTGAGCAAAAATAATTCGATCATGGGCGCGCTCTATAAAGGACTCATCGCCTCGCTCGTTTTTGCGGCGATCGGATTCTACTTCATTTCCACGTATACGTTTGGCGGCGCATACTTGAATGTTTATCTTTCATCGCTCACCGGCCTCGTAGTCACGGCGCTCATGGTGGTCATCACTGATTACTACACCGCGAAACAGTTCCGTCCGGTGCAATCTGTCGCCGAGGCTTCAAAGTCAGGTCACGGCACAAACATCATCATTGGCCTTTCCGTTGGAATGGAGTCCACGCTCCTTCCGGCGTTCGTGATTGCGTTGGGAATTTTGGGGAGCTATGCGCTTTCGGGGATCTACGGCGTGGCAATCGCATCGGTCGCGATGCTTTCCGTTGCGGGCATCATTGTCTCGATCGACTCGTTTGGTCCGATCACCGACAACGCCGGCGGCATTGCCGAGATGACGAAGCAACCGGAGAACGTGCGCAAGATCACCGACTCGCTTGATGCGGTGGGAAACACCACAAAGGCGATCACAAAAGGATACGCGATCGCGTCCGCAGGGCTCGCAGCGTTGGTGCTCTTCTCAAGCTATGCGAACGAGGCAAAAGGCATTGTCTTCAGCTTGAGTAATCCTTCTGTTCTTGTCGGACTTTTGCTCGGTGCAGCGATGGTCTACTTCTTCGCATCGCTCACGCTCCGCTCGGTGGGACGCGCGGCGGGCGCAGTGGTTGACGAGATCCGCCGCCAATTCCGCGAGATCAAAGGATTGATGGAGGGCACTGCCAAGCCGGAATACGGCAAGGCGGTTGATATCGTTACGAAAGCAGCGATCAAAGAGATGATTATCCCGGCGCTCGTGCCGATCGTTGCGGTGCTCGTTGTCGGATTTTGCCTTGGCGCGGCAGCACTTGGGGGACTTTTGATCGGAACGATCGTCGGCGGACTCTTTATGGCGCTTTCCATGACCGCGGGTGGCGCAGCATGGGATAACGCAAAAAAATATATAGAGGATGGTAACTTCGGCGGCAAGGGTTCGGAGGCGCACAAAGCGGCGGTCACCGGTGACACGGTCGGCGATCCGTATAAGGATACGACCGGTCCGGCGATCAACCCGTTGATCAAGGTGGTCAACATCATCGCTCTTCTTATCGTAAAATTTATCCACTAAAACATGAAAAAGTCGTTACGCGGCGAGGACGAGTACTCGCAATACCTTATCCCGACCGTCATCGAGAAGACGAGCAACGGTGAGCGTGCCTATGACATCTACTCGCGGTTACTCAAGGAGCGGATCATCTTTTTGGGCGGGCCAGTGAGCGACGCGGTTGCGAACACGGTGATCGCGCAGCTGTTGTTTTTGGAGCACGAGGATGCCAAGAAAGATATTCAGCTCTATATCAATAGCCCCGGCGGCTCGGTCACGGCGGGAATGGCGATCTATGACGCGATGCAGTATGTAAAGCCGGATGTGGCGACAATGTGCGTGGGTATCGCGGCGTCTATGGGCGCTTTTCTCCTCGCCGCCGGAAAAAAGGGCAAGCGCTTTACGTTGCCGAACTCGGAAATTCTTTTGCACCAGGTGGCAGTGGATTCAATTGGCGGGCAGGCGACGGAGATCGAGATCTCTGCACGGCAAATATTAAAAACGAAGCAACGCCTGAATCAGATCCTTGCAAAGAGCACGGGACAGAGTTTGGCAAAAGTGGAGAAAGACACCGAGCGCGACTTCTGGCTTTCTGCGGAAGAAGCGAAAGCGTACGGCGTGGTGGATGAGATTATCAAGAAGTCATAGGAATATCCGTATTTTTGTGGTAGAATAAGGGTACATGGCGGTTCTTAAAGAAACAGACAAAGAAAAGATCGAAGCGTTGCTCTCGCGCAACGTGGAAGAGGTGATTGATGAGGGGCATTTACGCGCCACCCTGCTTTCGGGCAAGAAGCTGCGCGTAAAGTTTGGCATCGATCCGACGGGGGACAAGATCCATATCGGCCGTGCGGTGGCGTTTTGGAAACTCAAAGAATTCCAAGATCTCGGGCATAAGATCGTACTTATCATCGGCGATTTTACCGCACAAGTGGGTGACCCATCGGATAAGTTGGAAAAGCGACCATTCCTCACCGCCGCGGCAGTTAAAAAAAATCTCAAGAATTATCTTCCGCAGATCGGCAGGATTATAGACCTTAAAAAAGCCGAGGTTCGTTACAACAGCGAATGGCTCAAGACGTTGAACTTCCAGGAAATTTCCGAGCTTGCGGAGGCGTTTACTGTTCAGCAGATGGTGGAGCGGCGCAATTTTAAGGATCGATGGGATGCGCATAAAGAGATCAGTGTGCGAGAATTTTTGTATCCGCTGATGCAAGGATACGACTCCGTCGCGGTCAAGGCGGACGTTGAGCTTGGGGGCAATGACCAGCTTTTCAATCTTCTTGCCGGACGGAAGATCCAGGAGCGTTATAAACAGAAGCCGCAGGATATTTTGATCAATAAAATGCTCCTCGGCACCGATGGGCGCAAAATGTCCACCAGTTGGGGCAATGTGATCAACATTATAGACGAGCCAAACGACCAATTCGGCAAAGTGATGTCCGTACGCGACGACCAAATTCCGAATTACTTTCATCTTGCTACCGGCGTTTCCGATCATGAGATAAAAAAGTATGTTGACGGCATTAAAGGCGGCGATAATCCCAAAAAAATAAAGGAAATTTTGGCGTTTGAGGTGGTCAAACGCTATCACGGAGAGAAAGCGGCTCATGCGGCGGCGGAAAACTTTACCAAAATGTTCTCACGGCACGAAGTGCCGAATGTTGTGCCTACGCTCAAGATAGATAACGGCACCATCTTGCCGGTGGATCTGATCATTGCTTCCGGCGTTTTTAAGAGCAGGAGTGAGGCGCGCCGCCTTATTGAGCAAGGGGGATTTGATGTGGATAACCGTCCCTGCCGCGACCCGCAGCCACCGTTGGTACTGAGGGGTGGGGAGGTCATAAAGGTAGGTAAAAAGCGCTTTTTTAAAGTTATTCTCTAGTTATCCACAGGGGCGATTGGCGGCGTAAGGGGATTTTGGTATAGTTATTGCAGGTCCTTTAAAGCACTAAATATTTACAAACCAACTCGCCCACAAAGCGACCAACATTTTCGAACTATTGTTCGAACCAAGATTCTCACCCGTGAATTTGACGGGCACCCTCAACAAAGGCAACCACAAGGTTGCCTTTTCTCTTTTTAATATATGCCATTCATTAATATAAAAAGGGCGCCTTCATTGGGATGAAGGCGCCTCGGTAGTGGTGCTTTTGTCGAGCAGTCTTGCGCGCTTCACTTGGATCGCCTGAACGGAGCGATGAAGCTTGACGGCAAGAATTCTGTCGTGCGGTCGGTTTGGGGCTGTAATGGCCTCTTTTTCCCGCAATGTCCAACGCCGACGTCTGGTTTCAGCGGGGAGATGTTTTCTCCCCCGGGCGTAGTTCTTCTTTTTTTGTTTCAGCCGCTGCGTCCTTACTTTGTCGCGTGTGCGGCCAGGGCATTCCGGGAAAAGTCCGCCGCCTTTCTTTTCCCCGGCGAAGGGATAAAGGAAACATCCCGTATTTTCCCCTCTCCTTCCTGCGCGAGAATGCGGAAACGAAAGCCAGCGTCGGCCTTGCTGTTTTTGAATTTGGCAAGTTCCCTGCTGGTGATGAGGTATACCTTGCGGAGAGTCCCTTTGTCGTCACGGATCTCGCGGGCGTTTTCTTCTCCAACCTCTCGGACGATCGCCTCGTTAGTGCGCTGATCGCCCGGTTCGATAAACCACCGATAGTTCCGGATCCTTTGACCACTCATAATTTCCCTTCCTCCTTTAGGAAGTGTTTTACTAATAAGGATATTGACAGACTGCTGAAGCGTTGTCAAATTTATTTTTTTTGAGTGAGCGGGTAAGGGGAGTCGAACCCCTGACTTCACCTTGGAAGGGTGACGTAATACCGTTATACAATACCCGCGCGGTTATCGACTGGACGCGCCGCCAAGCGGCGTGTGTGCTGCGTGATTCAATCTACCATTCTTGCTTGCTTTTTTCAATGATTTTTGCTAAAAATAGGTAATCCAATATGTCCACATTTTCCCGTCGCACCAAGATCATTGCGGCTTTTATTATCCTTATTGTGGCGGGATATGGCCTTGTCTTATTCTGGCGGGCGCAGAACGCGGTGCCGGCAAATTTTACCGCGGCGCGGGCTCAGGGAGCCATCATTACGCAAACGATCGTCAATAATTCCAACCAGTCAACGGATGAACTGAATGCGATCAATAAATATGATCAGGAGGGCGACTATACCGACGCGCTTGCTTCCACAACGGCGCTCATCAGCCAAAATGCGGGGGTGCGCACCGAAGCAGTCCAGCTTGCCGCACAGATCCAACAGATGTCGACAGAGATCCCGAATATCAAATCGACGGATGCCCAGCAGGCGGCGGTGCAGTCGATGACGAACCGGCTCGCGCTCATCAACGAGCTCCTCACCTACAGCAACGACCTTAATCATCTTTTGGTCGTGCTCCAGTCGCGGTTCAGTGGTACGCCTCAGCCGAACAGCGAGGTTTCAAACATCGTGAGCCAGATCAATGCTGATGTGAACATGATCAACAACTTCAACGCGCAGGCCGGGCAGGCGATGGATAAATTTGATTCCATCGAGAAGTAAAGAAAACTATATTCCCTTTCGGGGACGGGTCGCGTTCTGCTGAACGCGCCCTTACGCTCGGCACCTTCGTGCCTCCGCGATACCCCTCAAGGGAATATAGTTTTCTTTACTTCTCTACGATTTTTTCTTATCCTAAACCAAGATAAGGGCATGTAGCTCAATTGGTAGAGCAGACGTCTTATACACGTCCGGTTCCAGGTTCGAGTCCTGGCATGCCCACACAATAAAAAAGAGCCGCATATGCGGCTCTTTTTTATTGTGTGGGCTTTACGCAGCGCTGCCGCTCCACTTATAAGTGAAGATCTCCCACAGTGCCGAAAGGCCGACGAGAATATAAACGATCCTCGAAAGGGCCGATCCGACGCCGAAGAGATAATCAACCAAGTTGAAGCCGAAGCCTACCAACAGCCAGTTCAAACCTCCAATAGCGAGAAGGATGAACGCTATCATACCAATTGCTTTCATATGCGTGTTTGGTTGCCCGTTCTCTGAACCGACCTTTTCTAATACCTTTATCATAGCAAATTGATATAACGATATAGGCGTAAGAACATAAAACCCCTTCTTTTTCGGCCGTTGTTCTTACATCTAGGCCGAAAAAGAAGGGGTCTTATGTTCTTACGCAGCGATCGGCTTGATCTTAAACGGCTTCAGCACTGCGTTAAAGTCATCCTGTTCCAAAACTTCTTTCTCTATCAGTGTGTCCGCGATCTTTTTGAGCGCCGCTTTGTTCGTCTTCAATATTTTTTCCGCGACGTCCTGCGCGTGGATGAGGAGCTTGCGGACCTGCTCATCGATCTCCGACGCAATGCGTTCGGAATAATTCTTGTCATTCGAGATCTCCTGGCCGAGGAACATCATCTGTTCGCTTTTCCCGAAGACGATCGGGCCGAGATCGCTCATGCCGTACTTGGTGACCATGCGCCGCGCGAGCTCGGACGCTTCCTTGAGATCGCTTGATGCGCCAGTGGAGACGTCGCCGAAGGTGAGCTTTTCTGATACGTGTCCACCCATCATCATGGCGAGGTCGGCCATGAACTGCGAACGCGTCTTGAGATGTTGGTCCTCGTTCGGCAACTTCATCGTGTAACCGCCGGCGAAGCCGCGCGAGATGATGGAAACTTTTTGCACCGGATCAGCATCCTTGACGGCCGCCGCGACGAGCGCGTGCCCGCCCTCATGATACGCAGTGATCTCTTTTTCTTTTTGCGAGATGACGCGGCTTTTACGCTCCGGTCCCATGATCACTTTTTCAGCGGCCTCGAGCAATTCCGGCTGGCCAATGGATTTCTTGTTGTGCCGCGCCGAAGCGATGGCGGCCTCGTTCATTAAATTCGCGAGGTCGGCGCCGGAGAAGCCCGGCGTGCGCGCTGCGACGCGGCGGAGGTCAACATCCTTTTCGAGCACTTTTCCTTCGGCATGGATCTTCATGATCGCCTCGCGGTCGTTCATGTCGGGGAGATCAAGGATGACGCGGCGATCGAAACGACCAGGGCGAAGCAACGCCGGATCCAAAATGTCCGGGCGATTGGTAGCGGCCAAAACGATGACGCGCGTGTCGCGATCGAAGCCGTCCATCTCCACAAGGATCTGATTCAATGTCTGCTCGCGCTCATCACTACCGCCACCCATACCGGCGCCGCGCTGTCGGCCGACGGCATCGATCTCATCGATGAACAGGATCGCTGGTGATGCATGCTTGGCTTGCATAAAAGCATCACGCGTGCGCGAGGCGCCGACGCCAACGAACATTTCCACGAACTCGGACGCTGATATATAGAAGAAGGGGACGTTGCTCTCACCTGCCACCGCGCGCGCGACGAGCGTTTTGCCCGTGCCCGGAGGTCCCATTAGGAGTATGCCGCGTGGGATGCGCGCGCCGAGGTCAAGAAACTTTTGTGGATTTTTTAAGAAGTCCACGACCTCGATCAATTCTTCTTTCGCTTCCTTCAGCCCGGCGACGTCCTTGAACATCACTTTATCTTTAACGGTCGAGAGCTTGAGGTTCGAGCGGCCGAATTGGAATGCCTGATTGACGCCGGTCTTTGCCTGGCGGAACATAAACCAGAAAAATGCGCCGATGATAATGAGTGTCAAAAGTGGGTCCACCAGGATGCTGGCCCAATATTCCCAGCCGGACTGGTTTACGATCTCAAGATCCACGTTTTGTATCGCCGGCTGGTTGACGCCCAGATTCTTCAGCGTGTCGGTGACGCTCACGCCATCTTCTTTTTGCGCGATAGCGGCGCTGCCGTCAGACATCGTGATGTCGAGCTCATCGCCGTTCACTTTTATCTGCTTGATCTGGTTATTATTGATATCCGTTACCAGCTGGTCCAGGTTGAGCGAGGTCGGCTGTTTCGTCGGCCCGACGAAATATGAGAAGATGAGCGAAATGATGATCAGTGTGATGATCGCCCAGATGATGTTTTTGGTAAGGTTGGACATGGAGGTTCGATAAAAAAGTTAATTAATGCACTACAATTATATAAAGATTTTCGCTTATGGTCAAAAAGAAGTTCGTAAACCTGATATACTTCTCTTATGAATAAACAAACAGAGCTCTATCTTCGTAACATCGTCTTCGGAATTTCGGATAGCCTTGTTTCCACCGTGGGTCTCCTCGCCGGCATCGATGTTGCCGGTACGTCGCGGCAGGCGATCATCCTGACGGGCATCATTTACGCGTTTGTGGAGGCATTTTCCATGGCGGTGGGAAGTTTTCTCTCGGAGCAGTCCGCGGAAGAATATGAGGCCAAAGGAGAGGCTCCCGAAACGGGGCCGTTCACCGCGGGCACGGTAATGTTCATTACCTTTATTCTCGCGTCGTTCATCCCGATCATTCCATACGTCATCTTTGGGCTCGCCGTCGCATTGTGGTGTTCCATCGGATTCTCATTGCTCGCACTTTTTGCGGTGGGGATGGTGAGTGCAAAAATCGTGAAGGTAAAAATGTGGCGTCACGCTTTAAAAATGATGTTACTCGGCGGCGCGGCGATCGTCATCGGCGTCATCGTAGGAAAATTTGTAAAGACGGGATAACGCGCCGACTGCGCTCTTGAATAAAAGGCGGCGAATGATCATCGCCGCCCGTTTTTTTGAGACTCAAGTTTTTCAAGTGCTTGGAGGCGCAATCCTGTTTCGCCGCCCATTGTTTCGGTCATCTTTTCAACCCTACCGAGAAATGCTTTCAGCGGGCCAAACCCGACCTTGGCGGCCGCGAGTGCGTCCGTCGCTTCCTCGACCTTGGGGTCGCGCATGACCCATTGGTCGCACCCCGTGTCGCCGTGCACGTCGACGGCCAGATGAGCGGTCTCATGTGCCACGACGCCCCTGAACGCGAGTCCTCCACCCAGAAGATCGACGAAACTCTTAGACATGAGAATCTTTCCTCTGCCGTCCAGGGAAAGGCTTCCGGCAATATAGTAAGAGTTACCACCACCATCAAAGAAGTAGAGGCGTGGTGTACGATTAAGCCCAAAAGCGGTAGCAACACTCTGAAGCGTCTCATACTCGCTGCCGCTCAAAACTTCTTTCGCTCCCGCGTCGCGCAACAAATTTTCTTCGCAGAAAGATTGTGCCTGCATGCGGGCGCGGCCATTGTTCCTTGCGGAGGTTTGCCCCATTCCAAGCAAGGAGCTAGTAGTAACGATCAATACACCGCCGAACATAAGAAAAGTTTTCATGTGTCACTCCCTTCTGGACGGATCGATTTTAGATCAAAGCGCTGCCTTCATTATGAACTGTATAAAAATAAATGTTAATCCGCCATTGGGCGGTCCTTTTGCTTTCTACGATGGGAATGCGTAGAATGAGCGCAGTAGCAGCTCTAGCGAAGGAGGGAGACAAGATGAAGCATCTTGCTTTACTGTTTTTACTTGCACTTGCGGGATGCTTCGCTTATCCGCAAGACCAACAAACATTGACGAAGGCCGCCGCAAAAAAGTTCGATTTTAAGGCTCGCACAACCTGGTATATCGAGCGTACGTATACCGACTTTTGGCCGCAAGCCAACCTTGTCGGAGGGGTCGCCGTCGATGACTTCGTTTTGGGCGACGAAAAAAGATGGGGAAACGGTATGCCCGGTTTTGGTAAAGCTTTGGCTCCGGCGTACGGGCAGCGCGTGATCAACAACACCACCGAATTTTTTCTCGGCGCGCTGATAGGCGACGATGCTCGTTATCGATCTTCGGAAAAGCGGGGATTGATAAAACGAAGCATGCATGCGACCCTTGGCGCATTCACTGCCCGCACCGAGAGCGGGAAAACCCATCCTGCTTACTCGCGCATCATCGCGATCACCACCGGCACGCTCATTTCCAATCGATGGCGTTCGGATCCCAAGACCGATTACGATTTGACCGACGCGCTGGTCTTCGGCGTCACAGATAAGATCCAAGATGATCTTGCGCAAGAGTTCTCTCCGGATCTCAAACGGTTTGGCCGTAAGGCATGGCGAAAGATCCGCCACCATTGATCAAGTGATAAAGAGCTGGGCAGTGATGCTGGGCTCTTTTTTTATACCACTATGTCGGGTGCGTGGGTGAAGGAAGTCAGAACTTGTTTGCGGTCGATTTAAGCCATAACTTACTTAATTTGAACGCTCGCAAGAAACATAAAGGTCCAGCGAAGGAACTATATCAAAGTGTTCATATTGCTCCGCCGCGAACTATTGCAAAATTCTTGATTAGATTATATAATATGTCCAGAAGTATTGGGAGGGCATATGGAAGGCATTGCCATTTGTCTCATCAAACCTGACGGGATGGATCACGAAGGGGAGATTAAGTCCTATCTTATCTCTCTTGGGATAACCATCGTCAAAGAAGTTTCCCTGCACATGGTTCCGAAGGACGTGGTATATCTCTATCCTTCGCTGGCGGCACGGCCCGATGCTCTTGCGCTCACATGCAAAAGTATGACGGTCGGCCCAGTGAAGATGTTGTTATGTCGCTCCGAAGGCATTTTTGATCGACTGCGGAGTGCAAAGCAATATTTGAGGGCCACGTACAAAAAGGATAACGCGAAAGGCGTAGTACACACCTCGGAACACAAAGAAGAGGCAGCAAGGGAGATCGAATATTTTCTTAAGGCGTAGCGAATGTATCAGCTGCGCCTTTGTTTTTCCGCAAAATAGGACACTCTTTTCACTAGCCATGCGAGTTCGCGCGATGGAATGGCGCGATAATCGATATCCGTTTTTGCGTCTTTATATCGCAAAATCAGATCAAGTATTTTTTGATCTGTTTCCTGAATATCAAAATAACGTTCCGCAATGGCCCGGGAAGCTGGGCCAAGGGACGGTTTATATTTTTTTATTTCTGCGACGAGTTGAGCTGGGGTATAGTCGACGTGGAGCGTCCTTCCGGAAAAGTTGCATTTCATCAGCGTTTTGCAATTCCTGGCGGTGATAAGGCCTTCACCTCCCTGATAATCATAGATGACCACCGGACGGCCGCATGCCATGCTTTCCATCGCGCCGCGACTGAGAGTGATGACGATATCAGAGCGGTTGATATATTTTTCGACATGAATTGTCTTGTGCCGCTTTCCCAAAATGGTCAACTTGGCTCCAACTTTTTGCGCAGCCGCTTTGACGACGAGCAGGTTTTTATCCTGATATCGCGAGCTCATAAAAAGGATTCTCTCCACATGACGATGTAGGGGCGTCATAGATTTAAATCGTTCAAGATCAATCCCATTCCATATAAGTGATATATCTTTCGGCTTTATGCCGCTTTCGTTGATAAGCTTACTTTTTATTTCTTCGCTGATTGCAACGTAATGGGCTATGCCAAGGGGTATGGACGGGGGTTTTTCAACAGTAGACGGACTGTGTGAAAAATAAATCATGGGTGCATGTGGGATCGCTTTTCTTGCGAGCAGCGTTGGCACGGTGTGTTGGGCGATGATGAAATCGACATCGGATTTTTTGAGCAGGGATCGTCGCCTAAACCACGGGATTTCCGCTGGCATGGCCTTCAGTAAAATTCCCGGTCAGGGATAGAGACCCCATCACTGGGACTACCCTGACCGGTCATGCCGAAAGGCGTGGGTGGCCGCAAGGCCATCACCCAGCGATGGGTTTTGTGTTTTTATCGCTGGGCTCGGGCATAAAAAATAACCGGTCAGGGTTATGCCAAAAAACGACAGCATCGATGCGCGGGAGCGAATTGCTACCTTGGTCGAAAAATACAAGGCGGAAGTTTCATCCGGCGGGATAAAAAAATATACAGAAGAGGACGTTAAGAAAGGATTTATACTCCCATTGTTTGAGGCGCTCGGATGGGATACGACCGATCGCGGCGAAGTATCATCCGAAGAAATTATTCGATCATCCGGCAGGGTTGATTACGGATTTTATTTGAATGGTTGGCCGAAATTTTATCTTGAGGCAAAATCGGTCAAGGCGAACATCCACGATGAACAATGGGCCAGGCAGGCAATCCGCTATTCGTGGAATCGAGGTGTTACTTGGGCGGTACTCACTAATTTTGAACGACTGATCGTATTCAACGCCCAAGATATTAAAAGTTCCTTGCATGACAAAAAACTATTTGATATTTCCTACGCCGACTATCTCGCCAATTTTGAAAAATTAGATCTTCTCTCCAAGGAGTCATTTGCGATAAATGCTTTGGATGCCTACGCCGAAAGCGTGGGTAAGAAATATCAGAGAGTGCCGATCAGCGCGTTGCTCTATAAAGATTTGGACGAATGCCGCGAATTGCTCACCCGGTCGCTTGAGGCGTGGAACAGGGAAAAGTTTAAGAAGAACCCCACACTTCTTGATGAGGGAGTCCAAAAATTACTCGACCGACTGATTTTCATCCGTGTCTCGGATACATTTTCCCTAATAGCTGGCTTGGGACAGACAGTTTCAGCGAGTTCAGGAAATTTCTTGTTAATACTGTATCAGTCAGCGAATTAGTGAAATTGCCGCCAGGCGTTTTCGAGAATGCCACTGTTACCACCGTCCTTATATTTCTCAATAAGAATGTTCCTAAAAAAGATCATGAAATTAAGCTATATGAATACAGCGACGGAAATTTTGTTTTAGCATCGCACGGATTGTCCTACGAGCGAATAAACCAATCAGCGGGACACACCTTTTCTTTTTCCACGGAAACGAGCGTGGGAGCTGCCACGATCCCGCTTGGCAAAATCGTAAAATTTTCCCTCGGGATCAAAACCAGCGACGACAAGCGATTTATTTCTGACGAGAAGAAAGACGAAAACTCTTATCGCCTTTTACGCGGGAAAGACGTCGGGCGTTATTGGCATCGTTACGCAGATAAATGGATTTGGTATAAGCCAGAGTTAATGATGGAAAAGATCGGCGCTGGCCCCAGAAAGCTGGAGTATTTCATGAGAGAAAAGATAATGTTCAGATCTATAACAAGGGGCTCGATCATGGCGACTCTCGATCGGGATAATTTTTGCACAAACGACAAGGTCCATATCCTTTACGACGGAGGAGATTATTCTCTGAAATTCTTATTGGGGGTCGTTAATTCATCTTTTATGGATGGTTGGATTCACTCAACCTTCAACGACCTTCTTGAGATTAAAATTAACCAACTGGAACAGCTCCCGCTGGTTAAGATCGATTTCGCCAATAAAAATCAGGTAGGGCTCTATAACAAAGTCGTGGAGTCGGTCGAAAGCATTTTGGATCTTAATCAGAAATTGGCCTCTATCGAGGCAAATTCCAACGAATGGAATCGCTTGAAATTGGAGATAGAAAAGACCGATAAGAAGATTGACGCCCTCGTCGATGAGCTGTACAACCCAACAAAGCAAAGCATCGCAGAGCCGACTTCGGGAGCATCCCTACCCGAACGCAGTCCGTTGGTGTAAAATCGGGTTATGAAAACGTTCGCCTTCATCGACGCCTCGAACCTCTTTTATGGCGGCGAGAAAAGCTTGGGCTGGAAGATCGATTATCAAAAACTATTCCAATACCTCAAAGAGAAATACGAGGTAAGCACGGCATTCTATTTTGGCGGCGTCGAGATCCACGATTTCCATTATGACTATAAAACAGAGGAAACGGTTCCGCTTCGAGCTTTGGAAAAACATCTGCTCGGCCTTACAAAAGACGGTGGCAAGCATTTGAACGAAGCGCAGTTGCTTCTCATTAGTAGGCATCTCCAGCGCGTGAAGTTCTATCACAAGCTTAGCGAGTTCGGCTATACGCTCTTACTAAAGCCCGTGAAGACGTATGACCAAGACGACGGCACGACAAAGCGTAAGGCGAATTGCGATGTCGATATGGCGTTCTATCTTATGAAAGAGCAAGAGAGCTTCGACCGAGCCGTTATCCTTTCCGGCGACGGAGATTTCCTGCCAGTGTTGAAGCACCTGAAAACGGTTGGCAAAAAGGTGGTCGTTCTTAGCCGGGCCGAGCGAACGGCGAAAGAGATCAAGCAATTCGCCGGAGAGGATTTTAGGGATTTTCAGTATCTCCGAGAACGCCTCAAAATAAGGGGAAAATAAGAACGGCACCCGTATAGGATGCCGTTCACGTTTAGTACATTCAGTATAGCAGCAAACTGCTATACGTCAAGGGCGGGAGGGTATCTACCCTAAATCCTGCCCATAGGTATATACGATCCTAGTTACAGTTTTATTTCTGGTGCGTCGATTTTGGGGCGGCACCCTCATTGAAAAAGCAGGGGTTAAGGAGTATTTTGAGGGAAAATGAGGATGAAAGATAAAGATAAAAAAGCACTTATCAAAAAAGAGCAGCTGCTTAACAGGCAGCGCTTTATCGGGTACTGTCGTTTCGATCATTCCAGCACTCGCGCCACATTTAAGCTTGACGTCGATGAGCGGTTTCTTCTCGCCGCTGAACAAGATGGTTTTCTCAAGCCATTGTTGATTGTCGAAGAAAAGATAAGGCAGCAGGACGGTTCTGAAAAAATCGAGCCGGTTTCTTATTACAGTCCATTTCAGTTATTTATTGTTGCTGCGCTTCGGGAAAACTCGGTACTCGATGATGGTCTGCTATGGGGACAGATCGTACGCGGTGAACTGGATTTTTATCGGAAACAGGGATCTCGCGTCATGAACTGGGGCGTGGGTATGGGTTTCAATGTTGACCATGCCAAGAAGCGGCAGAAAGATCCGCCGATATTCAGCCCTTTCCTTGTGTGCGATTATTTTCAGCAATTTCTGGAACTGTTGCATAGTCTCGATCTTTACCCGCGCCATGAAATGGAGTATCGCGGAGAGGGAAGAATGTACGGCGATCTGCCTTCCTCTGCTTATAAATTTGACTCAATCAAAGAAAATGGGAAGGCAATCATTAAAAGCTACGGTTTGACCCTAGAGAAAATAAACGCCTTACGGTGGCACGTCGGGAACTTAGCAGTGACTATCGATCCACTTGAATACTGGCACTATTATGTCGAGCGACATCCCCAAACGAAGCGTGACCTTTTGAAAGGCGACGCGGCAATCGCGCAGGAGTTGTATCTGGTTTACGGATCTCTCACAAAGATTCACCAATTAGTGAGTGAACAGCGCTCGGAGCCCATCATGGAATTTATTAACCAGACACACCGTCCGTTTATGATGCCGCAGACTCATTTTCAGACGGGCGAAGATATAACAGCTCTCCGGTACGCCGTGCAGCAATTTGGTCCATGGGCAGATGAAAAAAAGAATAAGCCATTCGTTACTGGAGAGATTAAGAAAGCAGTTGATGAGGTGGAAAAGAAGCTGGAGGATTTCGAAAAACGGTATGGAGATCGTCAGTACGCTGGGAGTTTGCGCTATGCAGAATCCGGCGGAATAACGTTGGATGGTTTAGATGACGAAACGAAGGGGGAAGTCCTCCGCATCACAAGACAGCTCGAAGCCGATAAAATCCCCTTTGATTTTGACAACGAGATTGGGAGGGCGATCATGGATCGGCTTATGGATTTAAAGAGAGAAGTTCGGCAAATCTTTTGGGCGGTGACACGTCAGTTTCAAACTAAGGCAAATGACGCATGGAACCGGGAACAGCGGATACAGGGATCTTTTTGGGTGGAGCATCACCAAGAGATGGCCAAGCTCGATCAACGCGGAAGAATGGCTTTATTTAAGAAAGAACACGATAAAATTATAAAAGAAGCGAAAGGATGGGAGGGGCGATCTCGAGATTTTGGTGAAAAGGTTGGAAAGTATGCCGATCTCATCTTCTGCAAGGTATGTAGGAATAATCCGGTTCAGCTCCATATTGAGAATAATAACCGCAACACAGTAGAGATATCGCGATCCGTCATATGCGACGACTGCATAAAAAAGAACCCACAGCCACGCCTGCTCAACGGTGGCGAGTGGAGCTGCGCTTATTGCGGGACACGACTGTATAAATTCGCTACGAACAACATTCTGAGCGAACTCTTGAAAAACACGATTTCAACCAAGGTTGTTTTGGAATACGGCAAAATGCTGGTCATAGCTCGATGCCCTAACGCGGACTGTACGCAACAGAATGAGAGGGTTGTGGAATGGGGTTGGATGCCGTGAGCGTTTTGCGTATATTGCTGTAGGGGGAGTTAAAGAGCCGCTTTGACGAAATCGCGGGAAACCTCTAAAATATAAACGTTCGTAACTTAATAGGCAGCTGCGGGCTGCCCCGGGTAGCGATTAGAAGGGCTAGGTCCGGTAATACCAATAATAGAGGAAACGGAACCGGTATTGCGGGAGAAATTATTTTTCTGTAAGCAGTTCGGGTTATGGAGGAAAAGCGGATCGGGGCCGTTCACGGTGGGCGTTAAGGAGATCCCGCGCGTAATCGTGTATCTCGCCGGCGAGGGTCAATTGGAATACGGAGGCGTAAATTATGCTTTAAACAAAGGTGACACGTTATTTTTACCAGCCGTGGTCGGCGCGTGTCTTTGTCGACCGCACGGAATGATTACACTATTGGAAATTTCACTGCCGGAAAACAGTATGACAATCACATGAAAAAGCTTATTGTCTTCGATCTGGACGGCACTCTTGCCGCAAGCAAATCGGCAATTGATGCCGAGATGGCCACGCTACTCCATGATCTCCTCGGTATCGTAAAAGTTGCCGTGATCTCCGGTGGCGATTGGCCGCAGTTCGATAAACAAGTAATCTCGAAGCTTCCCCATGATGGTCATTTAAAGAATCTATACATTCTCCCCACGTGCGGAACAAAATTTTATGAATACTCCGGGGATTGGAAAAAAATATATTCTGTAAAGGACCCCTTTTGTTAGACACTCATTCGACGAGTTTTTCTCGTCGTTTTTTTTGTTACGCCGCGAGCTTCTCCGCATATACTGACGGCGGCATCTTGAGCGCGGAGTGGATACGTGTATGGTTGTATTCCCATGCGGTTCGGTAGATCTCTGCCACGAGTTCGCCCAGGGTCTTAAAGCGATTCGGATCGCCGAGGTCCATCTTGAATTTTCCATAGAAGGACTCTTGATATCCGTTCTCCCACGGGCTGCCGGGGCGTGACCGTGAGATCGTGATGCCGTAGCGCTCAAGGAGTGCGATGAATGCCTTCGCCTCATATTCCCTTCCGTTGTCCGAATGGAATATCACGGGACGCGGATGATGGAAGAGCGCGTTCGCCAAAGTCTGGATCGTGAGGGGCGCTCCCTTCCGAGTACCCACATGCAACCCTCTCAATTCCCTCGTGAAGAGATCCACGATGGTGCTCACGTAGACTTTCTTTCCGTGGAAGGCGAGCTCCGTGAAGTCGGTCGCCCAGACGTGGTTCGGATATGACGGCATGATGCCCAAGAGGAGATTTGGGAAGTGCCGCTCCGTCTTGGATTTCCGATATTTCTTGCCATGTCTCCGATATGGCTTGATCCCGTGTTTCCGCATGACGCGCTGCGTTCGTTTCCGGCTCACGCTCAATGCCTGTGCGAGCCGCCGTGCGCCGTACGAGGGATGGTCGTGTAGCGCCTCTTCCATCCGGATCTTCAGCGCCCAATCTTTTGCGTCTTGTTTTGCCACGTAGTAGAGCGATGAACGCGAGACGCCCATGACCCGCGCCATTGCAGATACATTCCTCTTCCTGCTCAATTCTTTTTTTGGGCCTGAGAGAGCTTGATGGTGAGCTCACCGATCACTTCAAACAATTCCTTGTTCTGCTTCTGGAGCTTGATGACTTCCGTCCACGAGGGGGCGCTCGTGGCTCCCGCGCCGAGCCATCCGTAGATTGTGGTCTCGTGGACGCCTGCATCCTTTGCGGCCTGCGCCACTGACACCCCTTCTTCCTTCACCCGGCGGATAATCTCCGCTCTCACCTCCTTTGCTACCCGGTATCCTTTTTTGTTAGCCATGACACAATGGTATTTTTTATCGACCTTTGTGTCTAATATATGGGGTCCAGGTCACAATGAGATAAAAATAAACAGCACTTGCTAAACCTATCACAATACCCGAAGTCCACCCTGATCTTTTATTAAAAGCCAAAAGAAGTTTGTTAACGACACTAAGAACGGCTAAAAATATTGATAGCAACAACAGCATTTGATTAGAGTATAACACCGTCGGTTATGCCCTAGAAATTTTTAATATGTTTATTCTTGGACTTAATCATAAGTTTTCTTGGAATTTAAACCTGTTCCCATATAGCCGAAAAGTGGGGGATGGGGATTTTCTATAAATAACTTTGTCCTGTGCATATCTTAGGTTTTTAGCACCACTTGGAATTTAAAAAATCCAGCAAAATCAATAGTTGGTTAGCCTGTTGCCCCTCTTGTAGGGGATATTTTGACTCTATAAAGGAGTGGAGTATGATTGTATACAAGTGGTGGGTTGTGGAGGAAACTGGGGATAACTGCCACTTTCTGTGCATAACTCCCAACCGCCCAAATCACCGACAAAACACTTATTTCTATGCTATTAGGCGAATTCAAACACAATCTGGATACTAAAGGCCGGATGGCGATGCCCGCGAAATTCCGCGATAAATTAACGGCGGGAGCCATCATCACGCGCGGAATCGATGATTGTCTTTTCGTGTTCGCAAATACCGAGTGGGAAGCATTGGCGGCAAAGCTGACCGCGCTTCCGCTTGCGCAGGCGAACTCGCGGGCGTTTACGCGGCTCATGTTGGCCGGCGCGAGCGATGTGGAGCTTGATAATCAAGGAAGAATATTGATCCCTGATTATTTGCGGAAGTATGCGGGATTGAAGAAGGGAGTGGTGGTGGCCGGTTTATACAATCGCATCGAGATCTGGGATGAAGCGACGTGGGCGGCCTACAAGACCAAGACGGAGAGTTCTTCCGAAGCGATCGCCGAGCAGCTGGGGGAATTGGGAATATAGTATGGCGGCGACCGAAGAGGAAAAAGTTTCAGTGCACAAGCCAGTTCTTTTAAATGAGGTAATAACGTTTTTGGATCCGAAGCCGGGAGATTTCATCATTGACGGCACGGTGGACGGCGGCGGACATGCCGCAGCGATCGTGGAGATCATCGGCCCGAACGGAACATTGCTTGGACTTGATTGGGATGAGCGGCTGCTCGAAAGATGCAAAGTGCGATTTGCCGGTCAAAAGAACGTGAAGCTTGTCCACGGCAATTATGCCGAGCTGCCGGAAATAGTAGAAAAAATTTCTGCAACTGAAAATAATGTGAGCCTTGCTGACGGATTGCTGATCGACCTTGGATTTTCTTCCGAACAGCTCGAGGCGTCGGGAAGGGGATTCAGCTTCCGTGAGGAGTTTGCCCATGAACCGTTACTGATGACCTACGACGATGCGCGGACGCCGGTATGGCAGATCCTCCGCGAAGAGAGCGAAGAGTCGCTCGCGAACATCATTTATGAATTTGGCGGCGAACGGAAATCACGGCGGATCGCGAAAGCGATCAAGGATCGCGGGCGCAGGAAACCGATCATGACCGCAGGCGATTTGGCGGACGTGGTGCGCGAAGCGCTGACAGGCGGGATCGATGGAAAGAGCCGTGGAAAGTACGAACACGGCAGGATCGATCCGGCAACGCGGACGTTCCAGGCATTCCGGATCTACGCGAACGGCGAACTCGAGAACCTTAAAACGTTATTAAAAAACCTCGGAGCGATCGTGAAGCCCGGAGGACGGGTGGCGATCATCAGTTTCCATTCGACGGAGGACGGGATCGTGAAGCGGGCATTTCAATCATTGGCGAAAGAGGGAACGGTAGAAATTATCACCAAGAAGCCGGTAGAGGCAACGCGGGAGGAAATAAAGGAAAATCCCCGGAGCCGATCGGCAAAAATAAGGGCAGCGAAAATTTTATAAAAAAATGACATTTATACAACCAACCAAACACGCGAACGTATTGAATCTGGTCATTGCCTTGCTGGTCATCGCACTGCTGGGCGGGACTTTTTGGCTGGTTATCGCTTATAATAAGACAGTAGATCTCAGTCACGATATTGTTTCAATAAAAACACAATTGCAATCAGTAGGAGCGCAGAACACCGCACTGAACAATCAGGTGCTCGCCACGCTGGGAGGGGCCGACCTTTCCGCACTTGCGTCAGCAGACGGCCTCGTGACCGATAAGAACCCTCAGTACTTCACCGTCAATCAACAATGGCCTATCGCTTCACAATAATCGTCGCTTTTTTTCTCCTTGCTTTTACCTATTTAGGATTTCATCTTTATCAACTGCAGCTGGTGAAGGGGGGATATTATTATGCACAGGCGGAATCCGAACAATCGGCCGCCGCAAGCAATAACGCCGGTCGTGGCGCTATTTATTTTACCGATAACGATGGCAATACGTTGCCGGCGGCGATCGACCAGGAATTTCCGGTGATCTACGCGGTGCCGACGGCGGTGAAGGATCCCGCCGCGACTGCCGCAACGTTCGCGCCGATCTTGAATATGCCGGTCGCCACGCTCCAGAAAATATTTTCGCGACCGGGCGATCAATATGAACTTTTGGTGAACAAGGCGGATCCCGCAGTTGCCCAGCAAGTGACCACGTTGAATGTTCCCGGGGTGTACACCGAGTTTGAGCCGGAGCGATATTATCCGCTTTCGACGGTCGCGTCACAGGTGCTTGGATATGTCGGGCCGAATGCGTCGAATACCGGTGAGGGCGGAAAGTATGGGCTTGAAAAATATTACAATAATTTGCTGGAAGAGAACTCTTCGTCCGGCGGCGCCGGCGGCTCGGACCTTGTGACGACGATCGATCCGAACATTCAAATCGAGGCGGAAAAAATCTTGGATGCTTTAGTGACAAACACCGGCGCGACCGGCGGCGACGTGATGGTGATGGATCCGATGACGGGGAAGATCCTTGCAATGGGCAGTGATCCAAACTTCGACCCGAACAACTATGGTCAGGCTCCCATTGCGGACTTTTTGAATACCGACGTGCAGGGGGTCTACGAGCCGGGTTCCATCATGAAGGTCATTACCATGGCAGCAGGGATCGATTCGGGAAAGATCACGCCGGATACGACGTACGATGACATGGGATACGTGAATATCGATCATGCGCACATCACGAACTACAATTTGACGACCGAAGGTGCGTATGGCATGAACACCACCATGACGCAGGTGATCGAACACTCGATCAATACGGGCGCCATCTGGGCGGAGAACGCCACGGGCAATGATATCTATCTGAGCTATTTGAAAAAATTCGGGCTTGGCGATAAGACGGGGATCGATCTTCCGGGCGAGGTGGCGGGCAATTTGAGCCAGCTTCAGCCGAATGCGCCGCAGGTGGATTGGGACACGGCGGCATACGGGCAGGGCGTGGCGGTGACGCCGGTGGAGCTCGTGAGTGCGATCAGTGCGATCGCGAACGGCGGCACGCTTATGCGGCCGTATATCAATGCGGCGCTTCAGCCGCAGATCATCCGTCGCGTGATCAGTACTTCGACCGCGCAACAGGTGACGCAGATGATGGTGGACGCGGTGGACCTTGCGCAGGTGGCGGAGATCAATGGGTATGCAATGGCGGGAAAGACCGGTAGCGCGTATATGCCAAATCCGGCAGGCGGGGGATATTTGAATGAGCTGACGGATTCGTATATCGGTTTCGGGCCGACGTCCAGCCCGAAGTTCATCGCGTTCATACGGTTAAACACTATTCCGGTCACGTCGCTTGCGGCGGAAACAGTGGTGCCGGCGTGGAATCAGCTCGCACAATGGATCGTCAATTACTACAACATCGCGCCAGACCGGACGACGACGGACGTCATTCCTAATTGCAAAAACTTGATATGTCCGTAAAGATCCTGCGTAAAATTTTGCGGCGGCTCGCGCGGTGGACGATCTGGCGTTATCGCCCGGCGGTCATCGGCGTGACCGGCAGTGCGGGAAAGACTTCCGCAAAGCTTGCGATCAAGGCTGTGCTCGAACGTGACCGGCGCGTGCGCGTTTCATTCGGTAATTTGAACAGCGATCTTGGCGTGCCACTTACGATCCTTGGCGATTGGAGCGCGAAAGACTTGGCGCTTGTTTCCCGCGCAACGCCGCGCGGAACAAAGACGCTCCAGAAAATAGGATTTTGGATAAAGGTGATCGTTAGTTCCGCATGGCGCATCATTTTCCCAACGCCTGCCGGTTATCCGGAGATCTTGATCTTGGAATACGGCGCGGACCGGCCGGGCGATATTAAATATTTATTAAGCATCGCACGGCCGAACATCAGCGTGATCACCGCGATCGGCGATATCCCGGTACACGTGGAATATTACGGTGGGCCGGACGAGGTGGCGCGGGAAAAGGGGAGGCTTATCGAATATCTCCCCGTCGGTGGCTTTGCCATATTGAATGGCGACGATGACGCAGTGATGAATCTACAATCGCGCACGCGCGCACGCGTCATGACATTTGGATTCAATAAGGATTGCGAGGTGCGGCTTTCCCGTTTTGAGAACAAGGTACGCGACGGTAAGCCGTCGGGCATTTCTTTTAAACTTGAACATGGCAGTGCCGTTGTGCCGGTGCGCATCGATCACGTGTTCGGTCGCGCGCACGCGTACGCAGCGGGAGCGGCGGCGGCGATCGGGCTCGTGTTCGGCATGAATCTGGTGACGATCTCCGATGCGCTCGCACATTACACGCCGCCGGAGTCGCGCATGCAGCTTTTACCCGGCATTAAATATACGCAGGTCATTGACGATTCCTATAATGCGAGCCTGCTCGCCATGCGCTCGGCGCTCGAGACGCTCGCCGCGCTTCCCGCCAGGCGGAAGGTGGCGGTGTTGGGCGATATGCTGGAGATCGGCAAGTACACGCCGGAGGCGCACGAGGCGGTGGGTCGCATAGCGGCGAAAGATGCCGATGTGCTTTTTACCGTCGGCCCACGTGCGAAGTTCATCGCCGAAGCCGCACGCAACGCGGGTATGAAGCGCGCGATGATATTCTCCTTCGATACCGCCGATGACGCGCGCAAGCCGGTGCAGGACTTTATCAAGAAAGGGGACTTGATCCTCGTGAAAGGATCGCATTCCATGGAATTGGATAAGATCGTGGCGGAGATCCGTGAGATCCCGATCCCGACGGCAATGTCGCTAAGCTAGGCTCTCCGCGCGTCTGCCAACTTGTTTTATCCACGTTTTTTCCTTATACTTTTTCTCGATAAGCCGTATGCCATCATCGTCTAGCCTGGTCTAGGACATCGCCCTCTCACGGCGGGAACTCGGGTTCAAATCCCGATGATGGTACAACTGATTTTAATCCCAATAAAATTTACCTTTTCAAAAACAGTTAGCCGGACGTTTTAAACTAGATCGTCCAACTTTCTTCTTCTTGGTAAATGAAAATGTGATATTATTTGAGTAATGGATATGGATCCTGAGGCAGTAGCGGATCAGGTCGTTCCCCCGCTTCTAAAAAAATGGAATTGGGGAGCGTTTTTTTTGACCATTATTTGGGGAATTTTTAATAAGGCTCCCAAGACCGGAATAGCAGCGTTTATCGCGGTCGATATAGTGTTGTTCTTATTTAAGAGTCCGAGTATTGGGTTTGTTGCTGTATCGATAATTCTTAATGTCACTATGGCAATAGTGTTTGGCCTAAGAGGAAATAGATGGGCTTGGAAAGGGCGATCATGGGAAGGCGTCGATCAATTTAATATGGTTCAACGACGATGGGCGAGGGGTGGAATATTGTATATTGCCACGCCAGTCGTTCTAGTTCTTTTGATGGCTGGGATAATGGCCTCGACTATTGGATGGCAAAATTTTGAGGCGCTGTTTATAAAACCCCTTGAAATTGAAAGTGGAGCGTTACCAACACCCCTCAACTCCAGTACACCAGCGGAATGGAAAAGGTTTATAACTAGCATCGTCGGGGGTCCCGGAAATTTGCAAATAGAATTCGATCTTCCTCCTGGATTTTCTGAAGATTGCAAGCTTGAATGTAGCGCTCTTGTCGACGGCACGTCTGGTGAAATAATACGAAAGGATATTGCTCAGATTGGTTATTCAGGCAACAACGCCGGCTACATACAACATGCTTATTTTATCGATCCTAAAACAAATGCGTGGACGGATCTCGGAAAAATTATTCCCAATTCAACCAGTACATTATATGTGACGGAGGGCGGCGTTCTTGTCCGGGCTTTTATAAATCAGACAAGTGGAGCGTGGGCACTCATCTGGGCATTTGACCAAAACGGCAACAGTATAGATCCCTATTCCATAACCGAAAGCGAAATTCCCTTGATTGGCCAGCATTCATTAATGTCGTACGAGGGGACGCCAGCGCCACTCTCGTTAGAGGCCCAAATTCTTAAAACGATTACGGTTTTAGGAAGTTCTCCTGCAACAACAACGATTCCTTCATCTGCCATACCTGCCGATTCTGCCGCGGGGCAATGATCCTAATAGGATGCTAGACCAACGCCAATAATTGCCCGATTTGCTCCCTCGCCAATACCGGATCGGGGATTGCCGTCTCCCACTGAAACGTTTGAAACGCGTCCGCCCAAGCGTACCAGATATTTCTCTTTTTCCTCCGAGAGGGTCGCGTCGTTTTCTGCTGAAAACGCGCTACCTCTCGGAGGAAAAAGAGAAATATCTTTTATTATTGGGATTTGAACGAGGGGATGGGTCGGAAGGGGCAGCCTGCCCCTTCCGTGTAGGAGAGTGCTGAGAACCGTGGGTTCTCAGAGCGCAGGCGGCGAAGCCGCCGAGCAGTGAAAATCCCGATGATGGTACAACGAAATTTGCTATACTGAAGGCAATGAATAAAAAAGTATTCGCATTTGTTTGGACTGCAACTGCGGCGTGGTTGATCAATACTAGGGCTTTTGCTCAAACCCAAGTTCCGCCGATGCCTCCCAACACTTGCCCAGCATATGGATGCGATGAGACATTATCATTTGCGGATAAATTAGGAATTTCTTCAGGCGGCGGATTAAACGCAGTGACAGGGTTGAACTGGTTAGTGGTTATTTCATTGGTCATAGCTATAGCTCTTTTAGTGGTTATAATCATGCGCCACATTAGGAATAAAGCTCACCCCGATAAGGGAATACCCCTAAAAGCCCTCACCATCGCCATATTTGTTGTAATACTGATAATAATTGCAGTAACTATCATTTTGCATTTTATGTTTGGTGGCGGTTTTGAGCGAACGTATTACGGCATCATATAGTTGAGATTAAATGCAACTCTAAACCCGTCCAGAGTGGTGTACGACAACAAAAAAACAGATAGCCTTCTCGCCTCGTGATAAGAATAATTCGGCGAGAAGGCTATCTGTTTTTTTTGTTGTTATTTCGTTGGGATTTGAACGAGGGGATGGGTCGAAAGGGGCGGCCTGCCAAGAGCCGCATCCGATTTTATGCTAAAATGCTCCTATGGGCAAACTCATCGTGGCGAATTGGAAAGAGCATCCAAAGACGGAAGCGGAGGCTTTAAAGCTCTTTAAGGCAGTGGCGGAGACCAAGCCCGCGCGCGGTGTGGAGGTGGTGGTTTGCCCGCCGTTCATTTATCTGGAGGAGATCGCGCGGGAGTTCCGGAGCATGGCGCTCACCACGCGGAGACAGCTTGCCATCGGTGCGCAGGATGTCTTTTGGGAGGAGCAAGGTGCATTCACGAGCGAGGTTGGTCCCCGTATGCTCCGTTCGCTTGGCGTGACGTACGTGATCCTTGGCCACTCGGAGCGGCGGCGGTTCGCCAAGGAAACGGACGCGATGATAAATAAAAAGATCGCACTTGCGGTGCGCGATGGGATGAAGATAATTTTGTGCGTGGGTGAATCGCTCTCGGTGCGCGAGAAGGGCGTCGATGTGGCAAAAAGATTTGTAGGGCAACAGCTCGCCAAGGATTTAAAGAATATTTCATTAAAAGCCGGGAAATTATACGTCGCCTACGAACCGATCTGGGCGATCGGTACGGGAAAGAGCGATAAACCGGAAGACGCGCGCGAGATGGCGGAGTTCATTAAAAAGCTATTAAGGAAAACAAAGCATATATCACCGAAGTTTTTGTACGGCGGATCGGTAGATGGCGCGAATGTGACCGATTTTGTACAATTGGAGGTAATAGATGGAGCGCTCGTGGGAAGCGCCAGTCTCAAGGCCGAAGAATTCAAAAGAATAATTAACGCGGGAAATATATAAAAAATAAAAATATGAACGAATCAAAGTTTTGGTTCTGGGTGTTGTTGGATGCATTGTTGGCGGCGCTCATCATCGGGATCGTGGGGGTTGGATTGCCGACGCTCGTTCAGTGGGCAGCATCGGTGCCACCGGCCCGGACGATCACGGTCACGGCGCAGGGGAAGACGACGGCGACGCCGGACCTTGCGGAGCTGACGTTCTCGGTGGTCTCGCAAGGACAGGATCCGAAGACGCTCGCAACGAACAATACGCAAAAGATGAATGCTGTGCTGCAGTTCGTCGCATCGCAGAATATCGCGACGAGCGACATTGCAACGACAGGCTATGATCTTGAGCCGACCTATACCTACAGCGATAAGACGCAGAATAATACCATCACGGGGTACACGCTGACGCAAACGGTAACGCTTAAGATTCATGACCTTACGGACGTCGCGACGGTGCTGAGCGGCCTCACGCCGCTTGGCGTGAACGAGATCGGTGGCGTGGATTTCACCTTCAATGATCCCGACACTTTCGTCGCGCTCGCGCGGGTGGATGCGATGAACAAGGCGGAAGCGAAGGCGGTACAGATGGCGAACCAGGCGGGCGTGTCGCTCGGCGAGGTGGTGAACGTTGCGGAGAATAGCTATGTTCCACAACCGGTGACGATGTACAACGCGGCGGCGCCGATGGCTGTAATGGGAATTTCTTCTGCGGCTTCCACGCCGAACATTCAGCCGGGCTCGCAAGATGTAACGGATAACGTGACGATCACCTATGCTCTCCGCTAAGGATCTTAAGGCGAGTCTTATCATCGGCGCGGCGGTCGGCTTGCTCATCCAACCGATATTAGCCAATACGCTTGCGAGCATTCATTTGACGCTTGTAATGCGTGTCGGCATCTTTGTGTTCTTCGCGCTCTTTGCGCCGTTCGCGCTTTGGCTCTGTGCGATGATCGGAAAATTATGGAAAGCGTTCTACCAATTCGGCCAGTTCGCGGCGGTGGGAACACTGAACAGTTTCATCGATATCGGCATCTTCAATCTCGAGACGTTTTTTTACGGAGCGGCCATCTCGACGCCGATCTTCGCGGTGTTCAAGGCGATCTCATTCCTCTGCGCCACCACGAACAGTTTCTTTTGGAACAAGAACTGGACCTTCGGTTCGACGGATAAGGTGAACGTGGGCGAGGTGACGGGGTTCTATACCGTCGCGCTCATCGGATGGGGATTGAACGTCGCGATAGCAACGTTCGTAAAGTCCATCGGACCCGAGACGAAGTTATGGATCGATATCGTCTCTCCGCTTGCAGGGATTCTCGTCACCTTTATCTGGAACTTCATCGGATACAAGTATTTTGTATTCAAGAAAAAAGAAACGGTTGCTGTTGTTTAGGCGCGAAGATATCTCTTTTTGAGACCGTTGCGTCTACGCACTAGGTCTCAAAAAGAGATACCGAGCACCCTTGCTTTTTCCTAAAAAGCCTGCTATAATACTCTCGAATGGGTGCGAGTATAGCTCAGCGACGATATCGATTGAGCTATAACCCACACGATTCTGTTTGGCTAAGGCCGCCCGCAAGGGCGGTTTTAGTTTATTCTGTTTATTTGGTATACTCTCTTATGGAGGGGCTGATTGAGCACTCGTTCAATACAAACAGAACCGGAGGTCACCACAGCCGCTCCGCCCAGCACTTTGAGCAAGTTTTTTGTTAGAGTCTTGGGCGGAGCGGTTTTTGTTTGCCGCAATGCGTGGCGCAAAGCCCGCCGTATAATCATTTTTTAATCTATCATTCATGTCACAATTCAAAGAGAATATACCGTTATCAAAATTCAGTCATTACAAGATCGGCGGGCCAGCACGATTTTTTTTTGATGCGAAGAGTGTGGCTGAGGTGCGGTGGGCGGTCAAAGAAGCAAAAAAGCGGAAGTTGCCGGTGTTTGTGCTCGGCGGCGGGACGAACGTTCTGATCGGCGACGACGGTTTTGAAGGCTTGGTTTTGCGCGTGGCGATCAAAGATATAAAGGCGAAAGGGACCGCGGTCACGGTCGGCGCGGGAGTGCCGATGGCCGATCTTTTGAAATTTGCGGTCGCGCACTCGCTCGCCGGGATGGAGTGGGCGGGCGGCCTTCCGGGCACCGTCGGCGGCGCGGTGCGCGGCAACGCCGGCTGCTTCGGCGGAGAGACGAAAGACGCCGTCGTATCGGTGACGAGCTTTGACACGAAAAAGATGAAACTCGTGACGCGCCCCGCGCGCGCATGCGCGTTCGGCTACCGTCAGAGCATTTTCAAAAAGAGGAACGGCGCGGAAATCATTCTATCGGCAACATTCGCGCTCGCGAAAGGAAATAAAAAAGAGATCGCGAAGGTAATAAAGGAAAGAATCGCGTATCGCAACGAGCACCATCCGATGGAGCATCCGAATATCGGAAGCGTCTTTAAGAACGTTCCGCTCCATGCCGTACACGCGAAGGGGAGCGTGCAATATAAAAAAGCGCTCCGCGATGCGGCGCTCACCTTGCGCGGTTCGCGATTCAGTGTCAAGGTCGATCCATTTCCCGTCATCTTCGCGGCGCGTCTGATCGCCGAATCCGGATTGCGTGGCGTAAGCACCGGCGGCGCGATGATTTCGCCGAAGCATCCCAACTTCATCGTGAATGTGCTCGGCGCCCGATCGTCGGATGTGCAGGATCTCATCACGCTCGCAAAGGCCGAGGTGCGAAAAAAATTCAATATCGCTTTAGAGGAGGAAGTGCAATTGTTATAATAATAATCATGAACATCACTATAAAAAAGACGTTGGACGTGACCCCGTCGCTTGAGACATATATAGAGGAAAAGCTTATGCCGCTTGCCAAATTCGTGAAGGCATTCGACCGGGATGGCGTCGCGGAGCTGAAGCTCGAGGTATCCCGCTCGTCCAATCATCATCGCAAGGGTGACGAAGTGTTCGAAGCGCGTGCTGACCTGCGCCTGCCGGAAAAGATATTGCGCGGAGAAGCGTTGGCATCGGACATCCGAAAAGCGGTCGATGAGGTGCGCGACATGTTATATATGGAGATAGAAAAATACAAAGAGAAGCGTGAAAAATGATTTTCGTGCCGCACCTCCTCGTGCGGCATTTTTTAAAAAAGCGGCGCGACAAAAGTTATCCACAGAAATTTCAAAAATCAAAAAAACGTTTTGTTATACTGAAGTTAATAGATCGGAGTGGTCGCAACCCGATAAACTATAAAAAATCATTCCAATGCCAGCAAAAAAGAAAGCAAAGAAAGTAGCAAAGAAGACCGCGAAGAAGAAAGCGCGTGCATAGTTCTTCTTTCAAAAAAAACACTCCGGCATCCGCCGGGGTGTTTTTTATTTCGGTAATCGCCTATAATCGTTGATATGCTTGAAGGATTAAAAAAGATGTTTCAGAAGCGTTCACTCGCGACACTCGAAGAAGAAGTCAAGGAAATCAATGCTTTGGAGCCGCAGATGGCGGCGCTTACGGACGCCGAATTGACCGCGAAAAGCCTGGCATTGCGGGAGCGGGTGAGGGCGGCAGGGAGCGATGCCACTGATCCCGTCGATGCTGCCGCGTCCGCCGATGCGGCGCTCGATGCGATTGCCGTCGAGGCGTTCGCGCTCGTACGCGAGGCAGCAAAGCGAACGCTCGGCCAGCGCCCGTTCGATGTGCAGCTGCTCGGCGGGCTGGTATTGCATCGCGGTGCGGTCGCCGAGATGATGACGGGAGAAGGCAAGACGCTTGCCGGCGTCGCACCCGCATATCTGAACGCGCTCAGCGGCAACGGCGTGCACGTCGTCACCGTCAACGAATATCTTTCCCGTCGCGACGCGGTGTGGATGGGAAAGATCTACCGCTTGCTCGGCCTTAGCGTCGGATCGATCATTCCCAGTGCGGCGTTCGTCTATGATCCCGAATGGGAGATCCCAAAAAAAGACGAAGCGGCCGAAGAGAAAAAAGTGGAGACCACGGGGAGCTTCCTCGTCCAGCAGGAATTTTTGCGTCCGGTGTCGCGCCGCGAAGCGTATGCGGCGGACATCACCTATGGCACGAACAATGAGTTCGGCTTCGACTATCTGAGGGATAATCTTATTTATCGCGCCGAGGATCGCGTCCAGCGCGGGCATAACTTCGCCATCATCGACGAGGTGGATAGCATATTAATAGACGAGGCTCGGACGCCGCTTATCATCGCCGCGCCGGATGCCCAATCGAGCGATTTTTATAAGGCGTTTGCGCGCATCGCGACGAATCTGGAAAAAGATGCCGATTACGAGGTGGACGAGAAAAAACGGACCATCACCATCAGCGATGCCGGCGTGGAAAAAGTAGAGAAGTTGATCGGCGTGCAGAACATCTACGCGCCGGAGAACATCCGGCTGGTTCACTATATGGAGGAGAGCGTCAAGGCAAAGGCGCTGTTCACCCGCGATAAGGATTATGTGGTAAAGGACGGCCAGATATATATAGTGGACGAGTTCACCGGGCGTTTGCTCGTCGGCCGGCGCTATCAGGCCGGATTGCACCAGGCGATCGAGGCGAAGGAGGGGGTGAATGTCCAGCAGGAGTCGCGTACCTATGCAAAAATTTCCATCCAGAATTATTTCCGCATGTACAAGAAGATCGCCGGTATGACGGGAACGGCACAGACGTCGGCGGAGGAATTCTTCAAAGTGTATAAATTGGAAGTGGAAAGCATTCCGCCGAACCGGCCGCTCGCGCGCAAGGATCTGAACGATCTTATCTATAAGAACTTTGCCGCCAAACTGAACGCCATCGCGGCGGACGTGCGCGAGCGGCAGAAGAAAGGCCAGCCGGTGTTGCTCGGCACGACCTCCATCGCGCGGAATGAGCTGATCAGCGCGGCGCTCTCGCAAGCAGGGATCAAACACGAGGTATTGAATGCAAAGAACAACGAGCGCGAGGGCGCGATCATCGCGCAAGCCGGGCGGCCCGGCGCGGTGACGGTGGCCACGAACGTCGCCGGGCGCGGCGTGGACATTTTGCTTGGCGGCAATCCGCCGGATGCGGCGGAAGCGGAGAAGGTGCGCACGCTTGGCGGTCTTCACGTGATCGGCACCGATCGTCACGAGGCGCGGCGCATTGACAACCAGCTGCGCGGTCGCGCCGGACGCCAGGGAGATCCCGGTTCGTCGCAATTCTTCCTTTCGCTCGACGATGATTTGCTTCGTATCTTCGGCGGCGATCGCATTAAAGGGATGATGGAACGGTTCGACCTTCCGGAAAACGAGCCGATCGAGTTCGGTATGGTCACGAAAGCCGTCGAGCAGGCGCAAGAAAAAGTGGAAGGTGCCAACTTTGATATGCGCAAACATTTACTTGAATATGACGACGTGCTGAACCGCCAGCGAAGCGCGGTCTACAAACGCCGCATGGAATTTTTGGAGTTGCCGAATGCCGCCGCGATTGCGAACGTCATTGCCGACGCGGCGATCGCGCACTTTAACGCGGCGATTGCGCCGACACTCGGCCAACCGGCGGCATATGGCCATGACAACGCGCCGACGCCGGAAGAAGCGGCGCGCAAGGCGTTTAGGGAAGCGGGGATTGCGGATGCGAGTGCGGCTGATGGCACCGACGCACCCACGTTCGAAACCGAAGACGATTTTATCCAAGCCATCCGCGCTAAAAGTACAGCGGTCGCGGTGCACCCGCTCGCAAAAAATCAATTGCTCGGCATCCTTGATATGTTATGGATGACCAATTTGGAAGATCTTGAGGCGCTCCAGGAATCCGTCGGCTTACGTGCATACGCTCAACGTGATCCGCTCGTGGAGTATCGCCACGAAGCGAGTATCTTGTTCAAAAGTTTCTGGGGAAATTTCAACGGATGGATTTTCAATAACATGTTCAAGCTGGCAGCCCAGGCGCAGCCCCAGCAAGGCGGGGGAGCGGCAGGTGCGAGCGTCTCGGCCAGTGGCAATGCCGGCAGCGCGAGCGGTGCCGCAAGATTTGGATTGAACATTCCCGCCGCCGCGCCCGCGAGCGAGATGGGTCCCGGCCCAAAGATCGGTCGTAACGACCCGTGCCCCTGCGGCAGCAAGAAAAAGTGGAAACATTGCGGCCTATTGAACACCGAAGAACATCAGATGAATATGGCGCAAGGCGGCGCGAAGCACGAGGTGACGGGAGGGTAAGCACCGCAAAGTCAGTCATTTTGAGTGTTTTAGGCACACACATATGGCGGACTAGCTTTTGAATTCGGCAAGTGCCTCATTGGGCGTTTTGCCGTTCAATCCGCAGTGCTCAAGATTGTTGTATTCAATATTCCACAA